>CXWL01001152.1_pt1 | contig 195123 bp, 245 predicted proteins | sample 590931 | NCBI WGS metagenome assembly CXWL01 (sample SAMEA3498368, study PRJEB10139) | groundwater metagenome | biome: water well; material: biofilm material | place: Germany | collected 2015-04-27
AAATTGTGTTGGATGCGCAATTGTTGATAACCAAGGTGTAGGTACCATCATAAATGATGATTTTGCACCAACACAGGTAAAGGTAGCAGGATGGCGTTCATCTGAATATGGTGATGACAATCCAAACGGTCATGATCAGACAGACACATCTTATTGGATAAGTGTAGCACAAAAAATGTCATCTAAATTCCCAGGTTCAACTCCAGGTGGAGTGTTGGTAATAGGAGAAATAGACGGTTCTCCGGGTTCGGCAACAAAAACATTCCTACCATTTCCAAAACCAACTGGCACCTATCCTAATGTGACTTTTGGAACGACTGATGCAATAGATCCATTATTGACTGCATATGATAATGCAGGACTCAAAGTATACTTGCAAGTTGAATCGGCAGATGCCGACATCCAAATGTTGATGGACTTGATTATGAATCAATATAAACAACACCCATCTGTAATGGGCTTTGGCGTAGATGTGGAATGGTACCACGAGGCACAATATCCTGGATGGGGTAGAAAGCTTACTGATACCGAAGTAAATTCATGGGCAACCAAAGTAACAACTTACAATCCCAATTACCGTCTAATGGTGAAGCATTGGGATGCAACATATCTTTCAAATGCACGTCCCAATAATGTTTTATTTTTGACTGATAGCGAGGCCATTGGGTCTTTGTCTGCAGCAACAAGTGAATACATTGCATGGGTTGATCATTTTGGAACATCTCAGGTAGGCTTTCAGATAGGATATCCGTCTGACATGTCTTGGTGGAGTAAATTGGCAGACCCTGTATCCTCCATGATTAATCCTGTAATTACTGCAAGACCAAATGCAAACATTGGGGCTGTATATTGGGTTGACTTTAGTGTACTTAAGGCATTTCCAGCAAATTAAATTTGAAACATTTATGAAAACATAAATGGGAATACGTTAAAAACCGACTGCTAAAATGTACCTATAATCTACGTTTGAATCATTTACAATGAATGTAGTTGTGATAATCTCTGATACGATTAATTTCTCTTTTCAATGATCCAAAAATCTATGAGCCAAATCAAAATTCATCATGACACCCATGTCTTTATCAATGTAATTTTTGAATCTAATCTAATTTTTGTTCGGATTTAAAAATCTTAAAATTTTTAAAATCAGATACTAAATAGTATTTTTTTGAATTCATCTACTGGAACAACAAATTTACAAATCTTGCAAAATAATACTTCTTTATTTACCATGTCTTTTATTGTGGTCGGGATTTTTCCACAATAGAGAGACGATTTATTACAATTAGGACAACATGCAACCAACGGGTTCATTCCAAACTCATTTTTTATATTCAATAGTGTAATATATTATTCATGATATATTAACAACGAGTAGAAATTATACTAGTTCTAAATTATATATAGACAATATTTACAAAATTATGAATTCACTAAAGTTTAACTTCAAAAACCATTACCTGTAATTTGGATCTGCTGAATTAATTTTAAAAATTAGATGGTACGTGATAATTGTAACACCCCTAAATCGTTATAAAAAAGATCAAGAGCGATAGGAAACGGCCTTGATAATACCTACGCATTCACAAATTAACCTGTAAAATCACAAAAATTATTCACCATCCTCCTTCTCATTAAAATAACTTTCCATTTTTAAGGCTAAATTTCATCAATAATATTCTTGTTCAAACTTGTAGCTGCAAAGGCGGTAATGTATAATGTTGCAAGAGTAATTTTTGATATTTGACGTAGCAAGATAGTTTGTTTCATAGTGATTCAATTATTTTGATCTAATATTCCAAAGACGTTATGATCATATTTTGTGTTAAACTGACTCAAATTTTACATGATGAGTATTTTTTAGTACCACTTTTCAGTTAGGACAATCGTGGATATATTCACCTTTTAATGCTCGATTTATTCAAAGAAACCAGACGTCGGTAGTATCTGGTAAAATCATATTTTCTGGTTCAAATTGAATCAGGAACATAATGCGGGGGGAGTTGGACAGAAATACCTGATTTGACGTTATTTGATAAAATTTTCTAAAATTTAGGTATGTGGAATTTTTTGATTTGATGTTTTTTTGATTAAATCTTTGCACTTTTTTCATCTAAGAAGTTAAGGTAAGACAGTTCCAGAAATAACTCTGACTTAAAATAAACAAATCCCAATTCCAAATGCATGAATTTGACCCAAAAATACGATAATCAACGCCTTGGTTACTTGTTTGTAGTTTTGGCTGCCATCATGTTTGGTTCAGTATCTGTATTAGCAAAGCCCCTCGTTTCTTCAGTTGATCCTATTTTACTTGCATCATTGGTTTACATCATATCTGCAATTACTCTGAGCCCTCTTGCACAAAAGAAAAAGAACAATCTTACAAGAAAAGATCTTTTGTTGATTCTTTCCATTGCAGTTTGCGGTGCTGTGATTGCACCCAGTCTGTACTTTGTTGGGTTGACTCATGCAAGTGCATCAGATGCGGCATTAATTGCAAATGGTGAGGTATTTTTTTCTGTTTTGCTTGCAGTGATATTTTTCAGAGAGAAACTAAGATTTATTGGATGGGTTGCAATTATTTTGGTTCTGGTTGGCATGGTGATCATAACTACAAATCTTAATTTTGCAGACTTTACCTTACAGCAAATACACTACAAGGACATGTTACTGATCTTGTCCATGTTATTTTGGGCACTTGATAACAATCTTAGCAGATATCTTGCACAAAAAATGGATGTTGCAAATATCGCGCAAATAAAATCTGCAATAGGTGGAGTGATTTTGCTTGTAATCGCCTTGTTGGCATTTAGAGTAGATATCAATGTGGGAGTAGATCAGATAATTCCAATTTTAGTGTTAGGTTCTATCGGGTTTGCAGCATCGCTTTACTTTTTCTTGCAAGGATTAAAGAGAATAGGCATTGTTCGAACAATTACAATATTTTCAATGTCATCCGTATTTGGTCTTGTGGCATCTAATGTATTCTTGGCAGAGCAGATTAGTTGGTACCAGATTATGGCGGCAGGAATTATGATTCTTGGAGTTTATCTTGTGAGTAGAAAAGAGACTGTAATCAGTCCAGTGTAGATTTTGTACTTTTCAATCTAAAACTATGGGCATAGAAATCCGCAGAATTAATCAACAAATCATTATTAGAGAATTTGTATAAAAGAAGATGAGCAAAAAATGTACGATGCAAAAGAGCATTGGGAGGATATTTGGACTAGGAAAAAATCTAATGAAGTCAGTTGGTATCAAGAATATCCAAAGACATCGATTGAACTGATACTCTCAATCAATTCCGATAAGGATGCTAGTATTATTGATGTGGGTGGTGGAGACTCAAATCTTGTGGATAAATTACTTGAACTGGATTTTAAAAACATTACAGTATTGGATATTTCTGCAAAAGCATTGAAACGTTCAAAAGAAAGACTAGGTAAAAATGCAATGGCAATAAGCTGGGTTAATTGTGACATAAGAGAATTCGACTCAGAGAAAAGATATGATGTATGGCACGATAGAGCACTGCTTCATTTTCTAACAGAGGAACAAGACATGCAAAAATATGTGGAAATGATCAGAAAACACGTTAATGATGAAGGATATGTAATTATCTCTTCTTTTTCCACAAGAGGGCCAATGATGTGCAGTGGCTTGGACACCAGACAACACTCAGAAGAATCTCTAAAAAAACTATTTTCTAATGGATTTGAACATGTAAAAAGTTTTGAAGAAGAACATGTGACTCCACATGGAACGGGTCAGATTTTTACTTGGAATGTATTTAGAAAAACAAAATAAGACCGACGCATAAATTTTACAATTGTAAAGTCCAGTATTCAAGTATGTGATGAATCATTACAAAGTCATGTCAACAATACTTGCCAAAAAATCTGGCGTCATTTTGGCATTTGTCTTGTTTTCATTTATCTTTCTTGGAATAATCTTTTCGTTAACCAGTGACCTTTCTGTAAAATCTGGAAGTGAATTTTCCTACCCATCTTGGCTAGTTATTGCTTATGTGGCAGGACTTTCAATGATTATTTTACCCTGCACTCTACCTCTAGTATTCATTATAATTCCATTAAGCATGGGAAAAGGATACAAAAAGGGTTTAAGTATGGCATTGCTCTTTGGTGCCGGATTAATCACAACCATAACTTTGTATGGTTTAGCTGTTGCAACTATTGGAAAAACTACATCCCTTGATCAGTTTTCAACAATAATGTTTTTGATAGCTGGAATTGCGGGATTTGTTTTTGGTTTATCTCAACTAAAGTTGATCACAATCAAAATGCCAACATATTCCAAGACACCCAAATTTATCCAAAACAGAAGTGAATATGCCAAATCATATCTGATGGGTGTTCTACTTGGTAACGCAGGTGTCGGATGTCCCAACCCAATGTTTTATTGGCTGTTAATCTACATCGCAGGAACTGGAAGTTTGGAGATTGGATCATCACTAGGTCTTGTGCATGGTGTTGGAAGGGCAATACCATTGATTTTGTTTTCACTTCTTGCCGTACTTGGAGTAAATGCTACAAAAAGCCTCACCACAAACAGAATCAAAGTAGAAAAAATTACAGGATGGATGCTCCTTTTCATTGGTGCTTTTCTTATAATTAACGGTCTTCCTGGAGGACATGCTTGGTATGAAAGTACCATAGTGCATATTGGTTGGAATAACATAGTATCAATGGTAGGATTACCTGTTGAATTTCACATAGGACAGCACGTTCATCAAAATCCATATAATTTTGCAATTCCTCATGAACTTGTTCCTGTAATATTTTTGGGACTAATTATATTTCCAATTGTATGGTATGTGATTAATCAAAAGGTGGTGAAGGTGACAGTATGAAAGATCCAGTATGTGGAATGAAAGTTGATGATAAACATGATTCTCTAGAACACAAAGGCAAGAAATACTATTTTTGTTGTGCAAGCTGCAAGTGGGTATTTGAGAGTAATCCTAGTCAATTTGAGCAATCATGAAAATTGAAATCCTAACAACTCTAGCATGTTCCAATTGTAGCATAGTTGAAAAAATCCTCGATGGTATTGGGGCATCTTATGATGTCATAGATGTCACAGAACATCCAGAATATCTAGAGAAATATCCAATTTTCGCTGCACCTGGAATAGTAGTAAATGATAAACTAGTGTTTACTGGTGTTCCATCAAAAAAAGAGTTAATCAACAAATTGTCTCAAAGATGAGTTGTCAATTGTAAAGTTCAATTGTTAAATATCCATACACTGAAAACTGATTATTGGCACACAAATTAGATGATCTAGATGTATCAATAATAAAATCACTCATGAGTGATGGGCGCAAGTCATTTAGGCACATATCACGGGAGCTGTCCGTAAGTACACCAACTATAAAATCAAGATATCAAAGATTGGTCAATCTTGGATTCATCAAATCAATTTCTCCCATACTGGATGAAAAACTAGTTGATAAAAAACTGCAAAAAGAATTATCAAGCACATACTTGAAAGTTACAGAAGAACAGATCAAAAATGGTCTTTCACTACAAACTGACTGTGATTACTGTGATGGTGAAATATCAGGCAGACCTCATGTGTTAAAGTTTGGTCAATACGAGAGATTCTTTTGTTGTGGGTCATGCAGAACTTTGTACAAGGAAAAACATGCAGGCAGAATTGAATCCCTGTCAGATTAAAACTAGAGTCATTTTAAAAATACTATAGTCCCTTGTTTGTACCGATTAGTTCGTATGATTTTATATCGTATGAAAGTTTGTAGACTTCTTGAAACCCTCCAGATGAAAATCCGTCTACGTAGAGTATCTTGTTTGGAGAATCAAAGGCTATACTGGTAACTATAAGATCAATGTCTGGCAAGTCTTTCCAAGTTACTCCAAGATCATCTGAACGAACTAAGCCAAATGTATCTATTGATGCAAACAAGATATTTCCATCATCAAAATTCAACGCAGATACGGGTAATCCTTTGTAGGCAATGTGTGTCCAAGTGGTGCCACCGTCATTGGATTTGAAAATTCCGTTTCCTGTTCCTGCAAAAATTAACTGAGAATCATTGGGAGAAATTGCAAGTGCTGAAATGTATTCAGGATATTCCAATTTTTCCCAAGTCATTCCAGCATCAATAGTTTTGAATAATCCTCTACCACCACTATCAAAACCTAAAATCAAATTTGGATCACTTTTGCTTAGAGTCATGGCATGAAAATCAACTGCCGGCTCTAGTACTTTGGCAACCGATTGCCAAGTAATTCCGCCATCGGTACTTTGGATTAGTCCAGTGTTTCCGCCAGAAGAAGGATGTCCGCTTGCATACAAAGGAGAATCTTTGTCATGTGGTGCGTTAAATGCCATATAGTCAGCTCTTACTTTGTCTACTTTTACTGGGGTAACACCACTTTTACTGGGGTAACACCACTTTTACTGGGGTAACACCACTTTTACTGGGGTAACACCACTTTTACTTTGGTAAAAATCACCATGTGTTGCAATATACAAAATACTAGAATCAGTAGGATCTACACCTATTCCATGAACATGACGCCATTCAACGGTTCTTGTGTCCCTTGTTGATTTTTGATCACTGGAATTAAAGCTAAAGGCGATTACAATTCCAAGTATTACAATTCCAATCAATACAAGAAATTTTGATCTTCCTTTCAAATATTATCACACTGTGCTTTGTAAATAGGATATAAAAAACAGGTACTTTACAATTGTAAAATACCAGATTCCAAAATACAAGAAAGAATAAAACAATATTTAATGATCATTATTTGACATCATATTATAGATTAGTCTTTGATCTTGACTAGAGTTTTATAATAGATCTTTATTTTATCTCCAGATGAAACGTTCTTTTTGAGATACCCCAAAGTAGACTTGTTAATTCCTAATTTCTCTCTCTGGACTCATTGTAGAATTTTCCAAAGTTGTTAAATGCCGTTTCATACGTTATTTTTGTACCCTCTGCATTTTTGCTGTTCTTTTTCATAAATTCGGACTTTGTTTTGTCTTTGGTTAAGAAACTTAATGCCTCTAGAACATCGTTTAATTATTTAATATTGGCTTTTGATAAAACATTACATAGTTAATATTTGCAATATTTCTAGTAATTTCATGGCAAAAACATGGAAAGATAATGACATTAGTTTAGATCTATTAAAAGATCAAACTATTGCAGTAATTGGCTATGGAATTCAAGGTGATGCACAAGCAAACAACATGCAGGACTCTGGTCTTAATGTTATTGTCGGTCTTAAAGAAGGTGGAAACAGCTGGAAAAAAGCAAAATCTGATGGTCACAAAGTACTGTCAGTATCTGATGCTTGCAAACAAGCCGACATTATTCATGTATTGATACCTGATATGATCCAGTCGCAAGTTTACAAAGATGAAATTGGACCGTATCTTTCTGCAGGAAAAGCACTGTCATTTTCACATGCAGCTGCAATTCATTGGAAATGGATTGAAGCTCCAAATAACGTTGATATTATTATGGTCGCACCAAAAGGACCTGGTTCTAAAGTTAGAGAAACTTATCTAGAAAACTTTGGAACTCCTGCAATTGTAGCCGTTCATCAAGACTATACAGGAAAAGCTTGGGATAGAACACTGGGAATTGGAAAAGCAATAGGCAGTGCAAGAGCTGGATTAATTCAGACAACGTTTCAAGAAGAGGTAGAGACTGATTGGTTTGGAGAACAAGCAGATCTTTGTGGAGGTTCTGCATCTATGGTAAAAGCTGCGTTTGAAACACTTGTAGAAGCAGGATACCAACCAGAAATTGCATACTTTGAGGTTCTTCATGAACTAAAATTGATTGTGGATATGATTCAAAGATATGGAATCAATGGAATGTGGAGACGTGTTAGTGAGACTGCAAGATATGGAGGTCTAACTCGTGGTCCAATGGTAATGACCAGTCAAACTAAAGATAATATGAAAAAGGTTCTCAAAATGATTCAAGATGGAACTTTTAACAGAGAGTGGATAAGTGAATATCAAAAAAATGGTAAAGACGCATTTGATAAATACATGAAAGAAACTGATGCACACCAAATTGAAAAAGTTGGTAAGCAAATGCGTAAAATGATGTGGCCAGATTCAACTGAATAATTTTTTTAAATCTTTCTTAATTTTGAAACGCCATTTGTAATGTGATTAATAATATCAGTTAGAGGTGTACCCGGACCAAATACTTCATCAATTCCTGATTTTTTGAGTTCCCTTCTATCTTCTTCAGGTATTACTCCGCCCCCAACAATTAGGACGTCTTTTATTCCTTTTTTGTTTAATGCTTTAACGACTCTGGGAAATAGTGTACCATGTGCACCATTAAGTAAACTCATTGCAATTGCATCAACATCTTCATCTTCAGCTATTTGTGCAATTCTATCTGGTGTGGCAAAAAGACCAGAGTATATTACTTCCATTCCAGCATCTCTGAATGCTCTGCATAATACTAGAGCTCCTCTATCATGACCATCTAGACCTAATTTTGCAACTAGAATTTTGACTCTTCTGGAATCTGTCTTTTGTTTCATGTTTTTTTAATACCACCCATTATTTTAAAGCCTTTATGTGAATTTCGTTCTTGAAACAATGGTAGAAATCAATTCCTGAAAACATCCATCTATTGCCAAATTAAATATGATGATACATCGTGCGTAGATAATGAGTCATTACCATATTTTTGAAATATGTACAATTTGACTAAATGAGTCCATAGAGCAATAACTGTGTAATTCAACCCATTTTACGAACTTTTGATGATTCCTAATTAAATAAAATGCTGATTGGTCAACAATATTTGTGATTAACTGCCATGTTATTTCGTTGATTACCCGTTGTCAAACATTTACTATTAATTTTTAGACACACCATCTCTTCAGTGAGAATAGCGCATCTGTTTGTTTTTTCCGTATATGCCTACACATTTGGTATTGGAGACCGGATTTTACAAAGATCATGACAACTTGAATTTAAATTTTATGAAAAATAGAAAAATCAAAATTGTCTACTAAAAACAGGATTTGAAAATTAGTCAATTAAGACAACATTTGTCAAAAAATGATGGTGTTATTTAGAGATCCAATAGAGTAATTTATGATAAATTAAACTATAGTTTTTTATGATTGTGGAAATTATTTTTCCCTCATTTCTGCTAAGCAATACTTTAAAACCCCCTAATTTTGATTTGATAATCTAGGTAAAAATGAAACAAGTTTATTTTTTTGATGAAGGGAATGGAAAAAACAAGAAACTTCTAGGTGGAAAAGGAGCAGGTCTGTGCGAAATGACCCAACTTAAACTACCTGTACCTCCAGGATTTACAATTACCACTGAAGTCTGCAAAAATTACTATACAAACAACAAAAAATTACCGAATACATTAATCCAAGAAGTAAAAAAAAATATTGTAAAAATTGAAAAAAGGACCGGAAAGATATGGAATTCTAAAGATAATCCCCTTTTGGTCTCAGTAAGATCTGGTGCTTCCATATCGATGCCTGGGATGATGGATACCATATTGAATTTAGGATTAAATGACGATACCGTTGAAGGACTGGCAAAAAAAAGCAACAATGTCCGATTTGCCTGGGATTCATACCGGAGATTTGTTCAACTATTTGGCAAAGTTGTATTTGGTGTCGATGATAAGAAATTTGATGAAGTTTTAGAAAATGCAAAGAAAAATCAAGCAGTACAAGAAGATAGCGCATTAAATGAAAAATCCCTCAAGGCGGTTGTTTTAGAATACAAAAAAATTTGTGAAAAGCACACTAATATAAAATTCCCATCTGATCCATCTGAACAACTGGAATTGGCAATAAAAGCTGTATTTGGAAGTTGGATGGGTGAAAGAGCGATTGTGTATAGAGAGAGAAATAACATTACTAGAGACATTGCAGACGGAACTGCTGTAAACGTTGTTTCAATGGCATTTGGAAACATGGGAAATGACAGTGCTACCGGGGTCGTATTTACTAGAAATCCTGGAGATGGAACAAGACATATCTTTGGTGAGTATCTAGTAAATGCACAAGGCGAAGATGTTGTGGCGGGCGTTAGAACCGGCAAACCTGTAGATGAGATGAAAATAGAGATGCCCGAATCCTACAAACAGCTAACAGAGACTTGTGAAAAGCTGGAAAAACACTACAAAGAACCGCAAGATATAGAATTTACCGTGGAGAAAGGAGTATTTTATTTGTTGCAAACCCGAAACGCAAAGATGAACGCCGTAGCAATGATAAAAACATCTGTAGACATGGTTAATGAAAAATTAATTGATAAAAATAGGGCACTAGTAAGACTTCATGCAGAACAACTAGAACAATTATTACATAAAACAATTGATTCAAAGCTGATAAAAAATTATACTCATCTAGTAAAAGGAATTCCTGCATCTCCTGGAGCTGCAAGTGGAATTGCAGTACTCGATGTAAAAAGGGCAATCATAATGGGGGAAAATGGTTCCAAAGTTATTCTAATAAGAGAAGAGACAAAACCAGAAGACGTTCCAGCATTTTTTGAATCAGCGGGAATTCTTACTAGTAGAGGTGGTAAGACCTCTCATGCAGCAGTTGTTGCAAGGGGCATGGGAAAACCCTGTATTGTAGGCTGCTCCGAATTGAGAATTGATTATGAAAACAAGCGATGTAGTGTTGATGACAAAATAGTAAACGAGGGTGATTCAATTACAATTGACGGTTCTACAGGCTCAGTTTACCTTGGTGAAATTCCTACAATAGAACCAAAAATCACTGATGATTTTAAAATAATTTTAGAATGGGCACAAAAAGTCAAACAAATTGGAGTTAGGGCAAATGCTGATACTCCTGAAGGTGCAAGGCTGGCAAGAGAATTTGGAGGCCAAGGAATTGGGCTATGTAGAACAGAGAGGATGTTTAATGGAAGTGACAGAATTGGTTTGTTTGTAGATATGATTATGGCAGAAAATACGGAAGCACGAAAAATAGTTTTAAAAAAACTAGAGGAATTACAAAAAAGCGATTTCATTGAAATCCTAAAAGCAATGGAAGGGTACACGGTAACTATAAGACTTCTGGATCCACCATTGCATGAATTCTTGCCAAATCCCGAAGAATTGGTTGAAAAAATTCATAGATTAGAATTACAAAATTCAAAAGAAGAACTAGAAAAAGCAAAAATGTTACTAAAGAGAGCAAAAGAATTAGCCGAAATTAATCCAATGATGGGACACAGAGGTGTCAGAGTCGGAATAACATACCCTGAAATTTATGAAATGCAAATTAGAGCTGTATTTGAAGCCGCTGCTGAATTGGCAAAATATAAAGTGGATGCTCATCCACAAATCATGATTCCACAAATAAGTAGTGTTGCTGAATTAAATCACATTAAAAAAATTTATGATAAAATCAAAAAAGAATCTGAATTAAAACACATGATGAAATTAAAAATTAATTTTGGAACCATGATTGAAGTTGTCAGGGCGGCTCTTACTGCAAATGAACTTGCAAATACTGCTGAATTCTTTAGTTTCGGTACAAACGATCTTACCCAAGGAACTTTTAGTTTTAGTCGTGAAGATGTAGAAGGAAAATTCCTCCCCGAGTATATGGACAAGGAAATTCTCGAGAGAAATCCGTTTCAATCAATTGATGTAAATGGTGTTGGAAGCCTCATGAAGATTGGAATTGCAGGAGGACGCAGCATAAAACCAAGTATGGAAATTGGCATTTGTGGTGAGCACGGTGGAGACCCAAACTCTATTAAATTCTGTCACGGCGAAAAATTAAGCTATGTCAGTGCATCTCCCCACCGAATACCAATTGCCATAATATCTGCTGCTCAGGCTGCAATTGAACAGTTAAAAAGACCAACTAAAAAATTAACAAAAAGATCAACTAAAAAATTAACAAAAAGATCAACTAAAAAATTAACAAAAAAACAAGATAGGCGGAGATAACACCAGTGCGGTGTATCAAACATCTGTCTGACTTATATTCATTATTTTTACATGATCTCTAATAATAGATAATCCTGCTAAATTACAAGAACTATTTTATGATATGTGGATTTATTTTCCGACGTATAAAATTCATAGAAATTATACTATGTTTTGTCATTGAGAGTAATGTGATAGTATTTCATTCTGTCACTCTGATATTGTCTGAGATTGAACCGCTCTCAAAAGTTTACAAAATTGAATAGTGCAACAGAGATTTGACATGATCATTTTACAGGACAAAAAATGAACTTCTTTATTTTGGTATTGGGCGTGTTTTGAGGTAAGTTGATAATACATTTTAAAAACAACTAGGTACACATCAATTCGAATTGCTACCGAGAATTGATTCTATAAAACAAATGAGACTGAAAATTGGAATTACTCAAAAAAAACTTGCGTCTATGACTGGAGTTAGCACTTCGATGATTAATCAAATAGAATCAGGTAGAAGTCAACCAAGTTACAATACTGCTAAAAAGATTTTTGATAATCTTGCGAGTTTAGAGGGAAAATCATCATTTCACAAGGCAGGTGACTTTTGCAGCAAAGATATTGTAAAGCTAAAACCAAGTAACACATTGCTCGATGCAATAAAAAAAATGCACGAACTATCCATTAGTCAAATTCCTGTTTTTAATGGACAAGAATTGGTAGGAGTAATATCCGAAGATGGGATTGTCAAGCATCTTGCAGATGTTGGAGAATCTGAATTAAAAAACGCAAAATTATCCGACACTATGGAACCAGTACCACCAATTGTTGATTATGATACTCCCGCAAATGTTCTTGTACCGTTGATTAGATATTCAAAGTGTATCCTAGTTTCAAAAAAATCAAAAATTATCGGAATCATTACGGCCTCGGATACTCTAAAAATGATGGAATAACAAAATAATTGTTATCGGGTATCATTTATTTTGTTAATACATGTGTGTTCAAACCCTGTTTTGTAATACTATCTATATTTAGTACTCGTGAAGTTCGTCTAAATTATTAGAATCCTAATCTCAGAATAATACAAGTCAGAAAACTAATGATAATTACTATTTCATTGCCTTTGAAAACTCATCAATTATTTCAGACCAGTTTTTAGCCTTTATGATTCCACTTGCAACCAGAATTCCTTTAGATCCTAACTCTAATGCTCTGGTAACGTCATTTCCAGATACAATTCCTGCGCCACACAGTAATTTTGTTTTGTTCTTTTCAGTTTTTATCGCATTTGCTGCCTTCGTAATCAATTCTGGTCTTTCATTTGAAATTGCTTTTCCAGAACCAATCAATTCTGGGGGTTCTATTGCAATGTAATCTGGATTTAGTTTTACATATTTTTTGACTTCTGCGACGTCTTTGACACAAACAATTGAAATCATTTTTAACTCACGCAATTTTAAAACAAGGTGAGCGATGTCTTCACTTGAAATTCTATGCTCACTATGATTAATCAAAGAACCACTGACTTTAGATTTTTTCAGTAATTCTGGAATGATAAATCCTGTGGTACCCCCAATTTTTGCATTATCTACATGTTGGGCAAAAATTGGAATTGAACTGCTTGTTACTAATCCAATAAGATGTTGCGGTGGTGCAATTGCAATTTTTATCTTGTATTTTTTTGATGTTTCTTCAACAGTTTTTACAAATTTAACTATTTTATATCCTGCAATCTCTTCATAGTTTTTACAATTAATTATGAACACTATTTGAAAATTTCTGCATTATATTTAATCCTTGATTATGCTTTTCTCTGATTGATCTTTACCGCCTTGTCGTATCTTTTCTTCATGAAAAATACTGTCATCATAAGAAAGATTGCTGCAATATTTGTGCCAATGATAAACACATCACTAACTACAAATCCATAAATTAACCATAGGATCGATCCTCCTGAAATAAAGACCATCAAATACTTTGAAATGTCTTTAAGACTCTTTGTTTTGTAACCCTTTATGATTTGCTCTACCCACCCCGACAAAATTAAAACTCCTGCAGCTATTCCCAGTATATTTAATAAAGTTCCATCAATTTCTACGGTCATCGTATTAATTCCAAAAAAATTCGTCCAATCCCGTTTGCTTTGGTTTCCCTAACATTGTTTCAAAATCCAAATCCATTGAGGATGTAATTTGATCCAAAGTTGATTCCATAAACTCCATGTATTTCTTTGAATCTATCTCTTCTTTTTTTGCCATCTCAACTGGTTTCACTCCGGGCTTGTTTATGATTTTAACATATGATATTTTATCTCCTTTTTTCACCTCTCTGATCGATTCCAGTAATCTTGCCGCCTGTATGTGTTGAGGTACAGTTTTAATATATTCTGACGGTGCTTTGCTTATCATCACATTAAACGTAAGATCCTCTAAAGGTATTTCTTTTAACTCTACTTTTTTTGCACATGTTACAATTTTTTCTGTTATCTGCTTTTTTGCTCGCTCAAAATCTTCCAACGTTTCCACAAGCGATAACACATCAAGCAATTCAAAAAATAATTTTCTGATAAATGGAGGCGTATGTGATTTTTTTCCAGTTAATCCTTTTACATCTACTTTTCCTGTTTTTGTTACTCCTAGATAGTTTTTCTTTCTATTACTTAGGACACAATATCTGTACACCTTGTCTATTTCCAAATCTACTCCGTGTTCTTTTTTTGCCTGCTCTATCACTGTGTGAATTTGTTCATCAGTTGGTTTTTTAATAAATAATGAATCTGTATCGCCATAGATTACTTCGATTCCTATTGCTTCACATTTTTTTATAGTTTCCAAAATAGTATATCTACCAATTGCAGTTGTTGCTTCTGCGGCGGGAAGAAAATACAGCGGAAAAATTTCTGCACCCATTACTCCATAACTTGCATTTAGAATTACTTTGAGTGCTTGACTGACTACTGTGTATTGTTGCCTTTGCTCATCCGTAAGTGTTTCTTTTTTTGAGAGACTTTTGTAGTAATTTACTCTCAAATCTCTCAGTGAACCAATGATTATTGAAGTGAGTCCGTTTCTTTTTGTACATGTCCAATGATTCGTTTGCGGTATCGTGTTTTTTTTACATTCTTCATGAGAACACCTTACTGTTTCATATGATATATTTCGCACCTTTATTATGCTGGGATACAGACTAGCAAAATCCATCACAACTACGTCAAAATGAATCCCTTCTTTTGGATCCACTACTAATCCACCCCGATACTTTTTATCTTTAATTACTGCATTTGATAATACCCCTTCTGATCTTCGCTCTAATTCTTCTCTTTTTGGAATTAATGCATTTCTCTGTCGGTGCTCGTAGTAGAGTAAGCTTCTAATCCATTGTGACACCCCCATTCTTGCAATGTCATCAATTGGCATTCTCCCAATCCTGGCAATGATTATTAACAAATCCATTAAGAGATCATTGTTGAAACTTGTAAGTTCGTATGTTAGCAGTGCATCATTGTAACAATAGTTTGCAGTTTGGTAAAGGCTGAGCTGATCAAACGCTAATCCATAATCTATCTTTTCTTTGTTTAAAAGTGCCTTTGAAACACTGTTTAAAGAAAAATCCGTATACTTTTGACTAAACGCATAGATTTGAAATGAACGATTTGAGAGAGTTCTATACAAATCAAGATGCACCCCGTGCTTTAGTGTGGCAGAATCTTTCATCATATAAAGTGGGTTGTTCTCATTTTTGATTCCGAGTCTTTCTGCTCTGTTATACAAATACGGCAAATCAAACTCATCCCCGTTATATGTTACAACAAAAGGAAATTCTTCAATTATTTTAAAGGCATCTAAAATCATGTCCTTTTCTTTATTTTGATCATAAAACGTTACCTTGATGTTTTTGTCAAGATCGTTTGTCCCCTCAGCTGTTCCTTCTGTTCTTAACACAAAAATCTGATCAAATCCATTAGTTCCCTTTAGTCCGATGGCAGTGACTTTTTTTTCGGCAATTTTTGGATCTGGGATTCTTCCAATTTCTGCCTCTACTTCAATATCTACACTCACTCTCTTAATTCTAGGTATTGGCTGATTGAGCAAATCCGCCCATTCTGAAATTAATTCTTTAAACTCTTTTGGGTCTACCATGTTTTCACTATCTACTTTATCCCACAACAAACTTTTCAAAGCAAGTTTAACCTCACTTGCTATTTCCAAATCATGTGGTTTTATTTTACCATCTATCACTTCATAATATTTTCCTACAATCAGTGCTCTATCATAAAGATAATTTTCATAATATTTTATGTCTGATTCCCACGTTTCAATAATATTTCTAATGCTTTTGTCTCCAGTTGTACCTCCAATTGTAAGAGGATCTGCCACTGTTATTTTTGACATGTTAATCTCTTCATCTTTCATCATATCGTATCGTTTCACAATTTTAATTTCTAAAACATCATCTCTTTCTTGAAGAAAATCTAATTCATCAGGAGATAATCTGGAATAACAATACGGCTTGTGTCCCGTTTCATCATGCCATAAAATTAATTTCTGTGACTCTGGTTCGTAGAATTTCAAAATGGCTGTTCTTGTTATGTTATCGTATGCTGCCGATACCAACATCGATGGTAGCATAGAATTAATCTTTTTTGTTTCTTTTATGTTAATTTGCATGTCATCACTTAGAGGGACCTTCATATTTGCTAACTAATTCTTTTGCCCACCTCGCAATCTTGCCTTTGTCAAGTTGGATCACTTCTACCCCCGCCTCTTTTAATAACCCAAAATCTGTTTCTGGATAAGAGTCCAAACATACAAATTTTCTAATTCCTATAGTAATTGCCATCTTTGTGCACTCTAAACATGGAACAAATGTAGTATACAGTATTGCTCCCTCGACTCCTGCCTCGATTCCTAAAATTGCACAATGCATTATGGCGTTGGCTTCTGCGTGATTACAAAGACATCTATCCAAAGATGCTCCTGATTCAATTTTACCCTCCATTCTTAACTGACATCGTTTACATCCACCATCAAAACAATTTTTGATTCCGGGTGGAGTTCCATTATACCCTGTTGCCAGTTGTCTGTTTTTTCGTACAATAACTGCCCCCACCTGCCTAGTCATGCAATTTGATCGAAGTTTGGCCAACTCTGCCTGAAGCATAAAGTATTCGTCCCACCCCGGCCTCTCAAAAGACACACTCACACAACTAACTACCTTTTTGTTCAATATATTGATTCATGAAGCATTATAATTGCATTAAATCATGTTATTTTAGAAAATAAGCGATTTGCAAGATTTTTAAAATCATTTAACCTTTTTATTAAATTATTAGAAACTTGGAAATTTATTAAATGACAATTAAAGTAATTTTCATTTCACGCTTACAAGCCTAAAATATTCACTTGATAAACTACTCTGGAATCATGATTTCACTCCACCTTCAATCTAAACAGGCTCAACACGTGTAAAATCACACTCAAAATTATCTTCTTTGTGTACTATTTTAAACTCATTGAACTATGATCATGGTTTGTAATTTCAAATTACAGTAACATGCAACAGAACTGGAACAACCCACAATCAAAAGGATTAACCGAGCATTTTCAGGGATTAAAAAAGGAAGCACCATTAAAGCCGCGAATTCAACATTCTCTTACTCAATTAACAAAAACAATATCTTCTCTTGATTACAAAGTAAAAAGTTTGGATGAAAAAGATGCTAAATTATTTAATCGAATAGTGTCTGCAAAAAAGAATCACGATTCAACAACAGGTAAGATTATTGCAAACGAGCTAGTAGAATTAAGAAAAAATAAAAAAATATTGACCACTTTGAAATTGTCTCTGGAACAAGTTAATCTCAGATTATCAACAGTTCAAGATTTGGGTGATGCCATGGTTTCACTAAGGCCTATTCTAGCTACAATTAATGCATTAAAACCCGCCTTAGGTAGAATTATGCCTGAAGTAAGCCGTGAATTTGAGTCCTTGTTTGGAATTCTAAATGAATCAATTTCTGGTTCATTTGAAGGAAGTTTTGACATGGATGGTGTTTCAAATGAGGAAACTGAAAACATACTCAAAGAAGCCGCCGCCGTAGCTGGAAATCGTATTGGTGACAAGTTCCCTTCAACCCCGTCTGGAATCTCCACCTCAAATTCAGTTGGACTGCAATAATTAAAACCACACATAATTTAAAAAATTATCTCCGCTTTCAAAACATTTGGTATCTACGTCAAACCAAAACTATCTGTTTTGTAATAGTTTTTTTTTTGGACGGTCAGATGGCTTCATTTTTTAATTGTTCTATTATAAATTAAAAATATGCGAAGTAAAATTGGTATGATTTCTTCTATTCTCTTATTAATGAGAAGATTATATGGATCTCAACAGGTTAAGGTATAATTATGTCAAAATTAGCTCCTCTTCCACCAGCACCTATCCTAATGATCTGTTTTGGTCATTGTGGCATTGGTCTTGGTGCGGAATCCTATAGACGATTGCTATTGGATGTAGGGGCTGATCCATTGAAACCGACACTAAAAAACTCCAAAGATGAATCAAGGGTTCTAAAAAGATACGGAAGCACCATTCTACGGATGCCTCCCTCTTATGGCGATGGTGAAATACCACTTATCCCACGTGCCTTACTTGTGGATTTAGATCCAAGGGCAGCAAATCTGATTTTACAATCCTATCCAGACCTTTTTGCATTGCGTGATCAACATGTAATCCATGGTGCAGGGGGTGCTGCAAGAAACTGGGCAGAAGGAAAAACAAGATTTGCCGAAGAAATGAAAACTAAAATAAATATTAAAAAACAATTATCTATAATCTCTCCTGAACCAGTTCGGGGATTTGTTGTTCCATTTGCAATGGGTGGAGGAACAGGAAGCTCATTTTCAAGTGCGTTTATAGAGTATATTAAAACTGAATCAAAAGAACATGCTACAATAGCCACCTTTGGCTTACTTCCTGAATTTGGTTGGGATCCAGTTATTTTTGAAGCAGCCGCAATTAATATAGTGATGAATTTAGAGTATCAAATAAAGTATAGCGATTGTTCTATTCTGGTTTCTAATAAATCTCTTAGACAACTTGCACATCATCATGATAAAAAATTACAAAAGGTTCCTTCAATTATCGATGACCTTCCAAAAGAGCATGAGGTAGGTTGGAAAGATTACAAAGGGATGAACTTGATAGCTGCAAATACTATTTCGATGTTCATCTCATCATTTGCAAGGGAAACCGAATGGGATATGTCTAATTATCGTACGTGGCTTGCAACAAAAAAACCAAAATTTGCAATACCATGGATTATGCCTGTTAGTCCATCTGAAAGCCAATGGGGAAAAGATATGCTTTCATCAACGAAAAACAACACGATGGAAGATATTCTAAGTAAAATGGGTAAGAAAGAAGATGCATTGCTCTTTGACATTGATGAAAATGATATCCGAAACAATGGTGGGTCCAGAGACTCTTGCTGTGTTTTGGTGAAAGTAAAGGGAGAATTTGACATCAAAGAGCGGGAGGCAATTAAGAGAGTCATCAAAGATAAATTTAACATTGAAGAAACTAGAATGATATTTGTAAAAATACCGATAATGGACGGAGAGCAAGCAAGTATAGCTGCCCTTGTAAATACAAAGGCGATTGGGCCAAAAATCTTAGAAATTGCCAAAGAGGCAGAAGAGGCATGGGATGGCTACAAAGACGAATATGGAAGATGGGGACTAACCACTGAAGAATTTAAAGAAGGCCTAATGGATGTAGTCCATCAGTTCAGCTAAAGATATGGCCAATTTTGAATTTCTTGAATCTCTTGCAATCGAAATTAAGGAAAATAGAACAAAATTGTATGATGTAGAAGATGCCTTGTCTGGTGTGAATGTACAACTACACGAAATTCCTTTAAAAAGAACAACCGAATCTATGTTTGCAAAAATGATTGGTGTTGGATACAATGATAAAATTGCAGAACTTGAAAAAGCCAAAGAACAACTTGAAAGAACTATGGCCGACCTAAAAACATCTATTAGTAAAGACACTGATACTTTTATCTCTGAGGTCAGCTCACCCCACCTAATTATTCCTCTTGAAGAACATCCTGTGATTATAGATGGAAAGACAATTTACAAATATAGAGGCGGAGCTAAATTCAAAAATCTTTTTGAAATACTATGTGAAATATTGGGTCGAAGCTCTCCACTAGTTGTAAAAGACGTAATGCTATCTCCAAGTGAAATCACAATAGCTGTAAAGGATGAATTTGAAGCCAAACAAAAATTCATTAACAGTTTTAATGAAGTTCAAAATACACTATTAATAAAAAAAAAATAAACTGATTTTGTGTTTGTTTCATTGTTTTGCAACTTGAACTTGTCAATTTTCAATCTAGTCTAATTTGCCACCTAGTTTACAGACAAGATAAAATGTTAATGATAATCTAAATCAAAGAAATCGACCATTATCTCTTTTGTAAGACTTTACTTCAAATTGAGATGATGATTCCAAATAATATATCCTCATATGATCTGAATGGGGTGTGATCAATATTGAAAACTAGCAGAAAATGGATGTTTTTCATTTTACCATCTAGCATAACTGCAGAAGGACTTCATATTGTCATTCCACTATACGTCCTTTTTCTAGGCGGCTCAGTAGTAGATGTGGGTATTGTGATCGGATTGCATTATGCATTATCCTCATTTGGCTCAGTTTTTTGGGGTAAGATTATTGACAAATATCATGTAAAGAGGGCAATACTTTTTGTCTGCTTTTCAGCAATTACGATTTGTAGTCTACTGTTATTTTTTACAACTACCTTAAACTTTGTTTTTATAATTTCCTCAATTGCAGGATTTTTTATCATTGGAAAAAATCCGGTTACACAAGTTCTGGTGATGGAATCTGTATCCAACAATCAATGGAGTAAATTGTTTACACAAATCTCAATTCTTAGTAGTTTTGGAAGTCTCACTGCATTTTTAGTAGGTTCAGTATGGGACACATTCTTTGATCTCAGTCCGTACTTTCTTTTTTGTGCCATTACAAGTGCAATTGCAACAGTCCTCAGTATGAGAGTAGGAAGTAAAAGTTTCATAGAGAGACACACGATAGTTCAATCGATACACGGGATAAAGCATATTTTCAATCAGAATCGGCTAAATTTTCAGATGATATTTACTAAAATTCCACATCCTCATGATTTTAAACCCATTATCTCAATTTTTCAAAGAAAAATGTCTCATGAAATTGGATTATTGTTTTTGACGAACTTTTTCTTTTACTTTGGGAGTAACGTCTACTTGACTGCATTCATTCCATTTCTAAAAAAGTTTGATTTTACTAATTCTGAAGTTTTTTTGGTTTACATGATTCAAACAATAATGTTGCTGATAATCTTCTTTTTTATCCCACGTTTAATTTCCATAATAAGTGAGGAACGCGCAACACAGTTATCTTATTTGCCACGAGTTCTGGGAATTATTACGACTGCATCTATAATTCCTATTGTGACTGGTGGTGATTCCCTTTTAGTTGCAATTATCTCTTCATGTTTGATGGTTTCCGCATTTTCTATTTTCAGCGTTTCCAACTCTATGATTATTTTTAAATCCATCCCAAAGGGATTTGAAGGAACGTATCTAGGTGTTAATAGCTTTATGATGGGTTTAGGGATATTCTCTGGGGCGTTAACTGCCGGGTTTGTTTCAAACACTGTGAGTTATCTGGCCTCATTTACGATAGCCGTAGGTGTTATTCTATTTTCATTTATTATGTTTAGACTTTATTTAAAAAACAGATTATCTCACAGAATTATTTAAAATAATCATCTGCCTATTTTCTCCTCTCCAATGAAAATGAATTCATACAAAGATATTTGATGAAACTAGGTGCTTTAAAAAATTAATTTAATATCTTGGAAAAATACCAACCTTCGACTTTGCAGAAATTGCAATTATTGATATAATTGCTACTGTCAAAATCATGACTGCGATTGTTCCAAACTCTGGCACAACTACGCCATTGCTTATCTCAACTTGAATAGAATTTTTATGCTCTGAGAATATTCCTTGATTGGCAGTTATTGTATACATTCCGTCTTCTTGCCATAATGGTCCTCCAGTTGTCATTTCAAGTGAAAACTCTCCATTTGCTTTAGGTGTTATCTGCGCAATTGACACCAAGTTTCCGCCAGGTGCATTCACAGTGAATGTAATGTCTGTTTGAGTTGTAGCTGTATTTCCCACCACTGTGATTTTATTATCGCCAAATACTGTTTCGGCCGAAAGATTAATGGGGCTTTCTCCATCTTTGCCTATTTCTGGTTTTGGCAATCCTGATGGAGTACCTGTAGGGGATTTTAATTCACCCACCACTGTGAATTTTATCTGCGCAGTTTTTCCTGCATCTTCATGACTTGCAATTACTGTGTATGTGCCCTCTTTGAAACTTGGAAGTGTTGGATGAATTAATCGTTTAAACTCTCCATCTCTACCAATGGGTAATTCCGGGGCATAAACAATCTCCCCATCTGGAGCAATAACTGTTAGTTTAACTGGCTTAAATATGGCTACATCTGAAATTTTGCCAAAGACTAGTACTGAATCAAAAGATTTTATGTTAGTTTGAGCGGTGCTCAACTCTATCATTGGTTCTGCAAAAGCAGATATTGGGATTGATAATGCTACTAATGCTAGTAACGCAAACTTTAGCATATTTTAACGATAAATTATCTGTATATGAATTCTCCTGTGTATAACTACTATTCAATTCTGATCTCTGTAAAAAAGAAGCAACTTTCTATAGAAAAATTCGCTAGTTGTATAAAATTAATTTTTCTTCTTCGTTCTGAACGTATTTGCTGAATTGCATGAGTTGAGGACTTTCCACCAGTACAAATCATTTGTCTGATGCAAAAAGTAACATCGCGGTCTGGATAAATCTATCAGTAAATCCCACCTGGAAACTCCTTTTTTATTTCACCCAAGTCCAGATTTTGATTAATTATTGAAGCCACAATTATCTTCTCAATACAAAATGAAATAGAAAATATCTGTGTCTAATCTCCAATCTTATTGAAGGGGTGATTTGTGATGTCCTGGTGTATGTTGGCATATAGCTCTTGCTTGAATGTGAGGTCGCATCTATAACATTTCCATGATTTCATATTAAATAGAGCGTGTTTTTCGAATATAATGGCCACGTAGGATTTGTTCATATCAATGATCAACATAATTCACTCTTCAAGATATCCGGGCTCAAATGCCTTTAAACATTCAACTTTTGTAGATTCAAATTTTTTATTGTTTGTTATATTCATCTATGTCTCAACTAATATTTTCAAAGCACTGTATGTGTTTTTTCAAATTTAAAGGTTTTTTGCAAAAACAAGAAAAACATAGATAATAAATTCTGAAGAGATCTAATAAACGCCAAATTCATTATATTTTAAAGTAGCATAAATTCAATTGCAGAAGATCGGATAAACAAAAAAGTAAGAGTGTAAAAATGGAATGTTGCCCATTGCTTAAATCATAGCTACATATTTTTGCCAAATCTGGAACCAAATCAAATTATTTTTTAATTTCTTTCTGATCTAATCACTAATGTTTACATAGTAAGATATAATAAATCAAATAATACAATTTACAGAGTAATGCAAGGATTAAAAAATTATTTGCCAATTATTATTGTGTTCTCATTAATTTTAGTTAATTTCAATTCTGTATTTGCACAAGAAAATTTCATTGAAGGCATTTACAATCCAACTGCTGATGCCCTAAAAGAATTTGCAGTAAGTGTTGCAGACAGCACTCCAAAAATAATTGCTGCCGTAATTTTACTTGTAATTGGTCTTGTTGTTGGGAAAATTGTAAGCAAGGTGACCGCTAAGGCTGTAAAAAATATTCTTCAAAAGACAGGTCAGAAGAACGAAGACCTAAAAATTGGTGAGGAGATTAATAGTAAATTTGATTCAGTAAAACTGATTTCATCAACAATTCGTTGGTTTGTCTATTTGTTTTTCATAGTTGCAGCAGTTAATGCATTACAGTTTGAACAGCTTACAACTGCATTGACCAGTCTTTGGTTTTGGGTTCCAAACCTTCTTGCATTTGTATTAATTGTTGTAATTGGATCCATTGTTGTAAACTTTGTTGCTAGATGGTTGGAGAGTCAACTATTACATCATCGCATAGGGGGTCACAAAATTATCATATCTATAATAAAGGGAGTTATTTACAGCATTATCTTTGCAATAGGATTCACACAACTTGGTGTTGGTGAAACAATAATTCCAATTCTAGTGTCTGCATTTTCATGGAGTATAGCAATTGCAATAGGTGTAGCAATTGCAATAGGTTTAGGCTTTGCATTAAAAGACATCATTCCAGCATCAATAATGGGCGCATCCACTCAACGATCTATCCTTAAAGTTGGGCAAAAAGTCAAAATTGGGGATGTTACAGGAACTATAACTGCATCACACATGCTTCATGTAATCATAACAAATGAGAAAAACGAAAGTATTGTCATTCCAACAAAAACTTTGATGAATCAAACTATAATTATTTTTAATTAGATTTTATTTTTTAAAGATTAAATTTAAAAAATCTACATTTCTATAAAATCAAAATACTTTCTTGTAATTCACAAATGGATTGTTAAACAATACATCATTATTCCATATTACCATAATTTCAAAAATGGTTTTGATGATGTCTTTGAAACGAATAGCAAGGAATGGAACTCGATGTTTACTCCATCTGAAACAAAACAAGAAATGGCATCAAAGTTGCAGAAAATACTTTCTGAACTAGTGAGAGATAGATTAGAACCTCCCACCCCTTCATTTTTTTTTTAATTCTCTGGATATTTTTTGATTTCAATATCTTTAAGTTGATAGAAAATCTTGAGAATTATTGACAGAAATTTCTAAAAAAGAAGATGAATTTCATGAAGAAAAGAAAGTTGATAAAAATGCAAACATGAATCTTACAGATGTTAAAGTAAAACCAACTCCACTGTTATGGTTAGTTCCAATATTCATGGGATTACTAGGTGGAATTTTGATGTACATTGCAGTTAAAGATGAAGACCAAAAAAATGCAAATGCTGCTATTCTAGTTGGGTTTCTAAGCACAATCGCATTGATATTTTTGTATGTCATCATTTTTAGTGCATTTGCTATGATGAATCTGCGAATGATGGATTTCTAAAAAATTAATTAAATTCTAAAATCTTCCTAAATCCTTAAGTTGAAATAACATCTGACAAAATTACTGTTGGATAACGAATCTGAATTTACAGAAATTAAATTTTTGGCAGAAAAAGTATATGTTCATCATTGGCCACTTGATACTCTAAAATGGAGTGATTTCATAAACAAGCAAGTTGATCAAGATCTGAATAAAAATAAAAAGAAAAAACAGATAGTAATCAAAGGTAAAAGCATACTAATTGACAATTATGAATTCAAAGCTATCAAAAAGACAGGACTGACTATACCGTTATTTAAAAAACAAAGCACGCTAGTTTTTGAGGGTAATTTTGAAGAATTCTATGCTCATATCCACATTACTACCAAAGTGGCAGACTACCTTGAAATTTTCAACAAACTTATGCATTGGAGGTCAAGATATTTTCCAGATAGTATGCTATCCTAGATTTTCAACTCTGTTTCTTTAAGATCAGTAAAAATACTCTAGAGAAGCGAATAATCATATGAGCAATCTAGATGATTCAATAGGAAAATTACTTTTAGATCTTCAAAAAGATGATCCAGATACATTCAAGAAACTTATGAAACATGCCCAAGAAGAAAACCCTGAACTTTTTGAAAGCGATATTGATGAAGATAACAAAAAGATTGACAAGTACAATCGTGAAGTAGACGAATATAATAAAAAAGTGGAAGATGATTAGGTTCTAAACTCTTTTTGTGACTAAATCTTCAATTGAATAGAAAATTTAGAAAATTCGCGGTTTGAATGTGTGCTCATCTTTTTGGAGCAATAGGCATATCCAGTTCAAGTTGATGAATTCCATCTGATGCAAAAATATGATACATTTTTCCTCCAACTGAATCTGGAATTGGCCAAGGCATATTCAAATGTCCCCTATCATTTGTTTTTGTTCTAATTGATTCTTTAAATGATTTCTCACTAATTGTAATCTCTACGTTATGTAATTGATGCCATCCAAATCCATCAAACATTAGGTATCTTTGATTATTAATTTCATCTGGGGTGATATTTAATGTAGAGTTAAAATTTTCTAGATCATTTGATAATTTGATATTTTTCATTCTGTTGTCTGAAATAACTTGAATCATTTCTTGTTGTTTTTGTTCTGAAATTGCCCATCCTCTTTCTCTTAGTTTTTCAATATTTTCTAAATTGATACAAGAAGCTAATTGATTTTTTGCTTTGATCACGAGGAATTGTCCTGGGTTGCATTTGATTAGATCAAGTGTAACTCCTACTCTAAATTGTTCCATTGGACTTGATTTGTTTTGCTGTCTTTCTTTTTTACTTGCTATGTCATGACATGGTCTATCTCCACATACTTTGATGTCTATAGTGGATAGACCTTTTTTTGATCTCTGCTCATCAATTTCTGAACACATTTTATCCCCACAAACTTTTGGCGAATTAATTACCTTGTATTTCTTGAATTCTATAAATGCGTCTGCTTGCTGAGAAATAAGATTAGTTGAAATTACAAAAACTAGTATTAGAACGATTAATTTTTTTATTATGATGTTATATTCTAATCATAACTATTATGTGTTATTTTATGTTCTTTCATCTCTTTTTGTTTGCATGATAAACTTTAACGAATTTAAAAAATAATTGGGTCTAATAATTCATGGTAGATACCAAATCAAAAATCATTTACAATTTAATGATGTTTACATGTGTTTTCTAACGGAAAGGTTAGTGATAAATTATTCATTAGAACGGTTATCCTAGTCACAGTTTACGTATGGGTGGATGCTTACCTTGATCAAATGTGTTTTTGAGCCATATGTTGATAAAATGATGGTGGGCGTGGTAACCATACACAAAAGGACACTTACGTCACTATGGGAATAAAGTAACGATAGTAAGTATTGCGAGTATTCTATTTCCCTTTTAAAGAAAAAATGCGTTTAAAGTATATGCTTTGGTAAATATTTCTATACAAATGTTGACCCTTTCTAGTTCTTTACCTGGTATCTTTTTCACTAAAAAGAAATAGGATACTTACTATGGTTACCACACATATCTCATTCCTATTATGATGTAACTATCCTTTTTTGAATACTTGCCACACTTACATTTGTTGGAATTACACATATCACAATTAGAAAATCAAAAAGAGTTTAGAATCTAAGTTATTTTGCCCCATCTATGAAAACAATCAGTGTATTCCCATTTAGAATCATTTTCTGAAATTAAACATCCTCCCACGACAATTTTATTTTCCTCTAATCTTTTAGTAATCTCTTTTGTTGGTGCAAAATATCCGTACAAGATCAAAGCGACATTTTTGCCTTTACATGATGGACAATTTGGATTGTTAGGCATTTGAAAGCATAATGATATTTGTTTTATAGATATTAAGAATTTATGAAATTTTGAATCACAATGTGTTTTAATTCAAAGTTCTAATTTTGCTTCGTGCCCACATTGATAACTAAATTCAACACTGTCCTTATCAATTTGTAAATCCTCTAATTTCATTCCGCATATAGGACAGGACTGGGAATACTCCTTTAGATAATTTCTCATTAAGTCGGTTTACAGCATCAATATTTAAGCACGAAGATCATGCCTAATTTTTTGTCAATAGGGTTCTAAATTTTGTATTAGCTTAAGGATTTAGGAATAGTTTAGCACATTATTGGGTTTTTAATCTTTGATTTCTTCTATTCCAATTTCTTTTAGATAAATGTATGTCCCATTATAAAATTCTGGTTTTATTGTATCATCTTTTGTATCACCTTTTGGAACAAAAATCACTACTCCCTGTCTAGCTCGAGTTAAAAGAACTCAAGTATTTTTTAAATATGTAATTTTTTCTTCACCTCTAATTTGCTTCCACGTTGTTCCTGAAAATTGATTATATGACCATCCATCATTTTCATATCTAAAATTAGCATCCCAAGCAACACATGTCCAATCTAATTCTAAACCTTGAATGTGAAATTCAGTTGCAACATATTCTAAATAATGCGATGATCTAACATCTTCTTTTGTGAAGGGTTCTGGGTCTATTTCGTCAACTTTTGGAATTTTGATTCTTTTCTTCCAAATATTTCGGCTAATCTCTATTTTGAACCTGTCTTCAATGTATGTGGTAAGAGACTGAGTATGCACTCTAGCAGTTTGGGGGTGCCCTGCCTTCATAGGTCTGGCATACCGTGATTTTTCATTACCTGCAGTTATTTGCAAATTCGGATGGTCAATCAACAACCACCGAGTAAATTGATTTAATATGGTGTAGATTTTTTCGTTACTTTCCTCTTTTTTGACATATTCAATAAGGTCAATTAGGACAGTTTCACCCTTTTTCTGATATACGTCAGTTGTAAAGAAATTGAACTGATTGAGAGATGCATTATAAATTTCCTGCTTTTTAGGAGTCATATTGCCAAAAAAACTCTCTTTTGTGTTCTCTTCTACAATGTAACTCATACACTAGCCACGAGTTTATCGTTAATAAGAAACTAGAAAGCATACATTAGTTAACACTTTACTACACGAAAGCATAAAATCACTAAAATCTGAAATAATTTTAGGTGATTTGGTTTTAGAATATATTGATAAAAAATATGTGGAAAAAAATTCCATTGAAAAAAGAGATTACCAAATAAATCTTGCAAATCAGGCAATGCAAGAAAACTGTATTGTTGTATTGCCTACTGGATTGGGAAAAACTGCCATTGCATTACAAGTAATTGCAGAATACCTATCAAAAGGCACTGGGGGTGTTTTATTTCTAGCCCCCACCAGAGTTTTAGTCAATCAACACTATGAATTTCTAAAACAAAATCTAACTCTTGATGATATCTCGTTGATTACGGGTGAGGACTCAATTCAGAAAAGAACCAAACTTTGGAACAGCAGTGTAATATGTGCAACACCTGAAATAGCAAAAAACGATCTAGATAGACAAATTGTGTCATCTGATCAATTCAGTTTGGTGATATTTGATGAAGTTCATAGAACTGTAGGTGACTATGCCTATTCTGGAATTGCTGAGAGGTTCACCGATTCGACTGCAAGAATTCTTGGAATGACTGCAACACTACCAAGTGAAAAAGACAAAGCGACAGAACTTATCAGCAAACTACGAATTACAAGCGTTGCTGAAAGAACAGAAGATAGCCCCGATGTAAAACCATACACCCAAGAAACAAACACCGAATGGATCTATGTTGAACTCCCACCCGAAATGAAAGCAATCCAAACACTGTTAAAATTATCTTTAAATGAGCGATATGACACTCTAAGAAAAAACGGAATTAAATTGGCCGAACAACAATCCCTATCTGCACTGCTGCGAATTAGACAGTTTGTACTGACTCAAAACAGACGTTCTGCAAAACCGTTATTCACCGCAATTAGAATTCACTATGCCTTGAATATTTTAGAGGCTCACGGAATTACATCTTTTTTGAAATTTTGTGAACGTGCACAATTAAAAAAAGGTGTAGGGATAAAAGATCTTTTTGAGGTTGATCCTAATTTTACAAGAGCGATACATCTTGCCAAAGACGCCAAATCAAAAGGAATAGAGCACTCTAAAATTGCAAAATTAAAAGAAATTGTAGAGTCTGTTCCGGGCAAAGCTCTGATATTTACAAGCTATCGTGATTCAGTTGATGTAATTTTTAACAAATTAACTGAGATGGGAATCTCCGCTGGGATATTAATTGGAAAAGCTGGGGAGACAGGACAAAAACAAAAAAAACAAATCGACACAGTGCAGAACTTTCGTGATGGACTTTTTCGTGTGTTAGTAGCTACTCGAGTAGGAGAAGAGGGATTGGACATTTCTGAAGTCAATCAAGTTATTTTCTATGATAACGTTCCAAGCTCAATTCGTTTTATTCAAAGAAGGGGTAGAACCGGCAGAAAAGACGCCGGAAAATTGGTTGTGCTAATTGCAAAAAACACTATTGATGAGACATATTATTGGATTGGAAAAAGAAAAATGACATCTGCAAAATCAATGGGTGAAAAAATGACTCAATTACTACAAAAAAATCAAGAAGCTGAATCACAGAAAACTGGCTTGGACGTATTTCTCTAATTCTGAGATAATGTGGTAATCTCTTCAAATAGCTTTTGCTTTCTTTGGATTATCTTGTTTTTAATTCCTGACTCTAAATAGTGGATGTCTATATCTTGAGATTTTAGCATATTTTGCAATCTAATGTCATATTGATTTAGCAGAAAATTTTTTACGCCGTTAGATTCTATTTGAAATTCTAAACTCTCTGATGCTCCTTTGGCTAATTCAAATATAGAGTCGTCAAGTTTGTCTAGTATGTTGTTTGTTGTTTTATCTATTGATAACCTCATGGGATATCACAACCAAATTATAACAAAAACTTTGTGTCTTTATTTTGATGATTTAGGCACAGAAATTTATTCAAAATCACTAAAACACTATTTGTTGGACGAATTAATGTTGGATCCAAAAAAATCTGATTCCTTAAAATTAAAAGAAATGCAAGAATTGCTTGAAAAAGAGAAAAATTTACACCAAAAAATACGCCTTGATTACAAAAAAATAAGTGATAAAATTAATAATGATTTTGATCAGATTAAAAAATCAAAATCTAAAGATTAAACTCTTCATTAATTTTATTATTTTAGGCAAATCTCTTGATTATGTGATATCCGAATTCTGATTTAATTGGCTCTGATATTTCGGCAATTTGCAGCTTGAATGCAGCTTCCTCAAATGGCTTTACCATCATTCCTTTTATAAAATATCCCAAATTCCCATCTTTTTTTGCACTACTTGAATCAATTGATAGCTCTTTTGCTAACTTTCCAAATTTTTCTCCATTCTTGAGACGCTCATGAATCGCTATTGACTCGCTTTGTTTTTGGACCAAAATATGTGAGCATTTTATCTTACTAGGCATATTTTTGTAAATTTTTTTATCTTTATATTATTTGTTATTTATTATGCTTTAAAATTGGCGAATTGATTAAATGTCATGATTGCAGTTATAGTTTATGAGTGAAAATGATATATCTGATCAAAGTAAATCCAAGAATCATGTCTCTCTTTGTGATCTTATGAAAAACGACACTTCGGAGGTTATGAGAAAATTAGAGTCTCAAATTCCATCTTTTGCACAAAATTACTCTGATCTGTATGCTGCTTATTTACACATGTTTGACAATTTCTTTGGGGCCTGCTACATATCTGAAAAAGAATTCTTTGACAAACTAAAGATTGACCAGAAAATACTTTTAGAAACAAAAAAAAATTCTGAGTTAATAAAGAAAAATTATTTTGAGGGTATTGATAGTTCTACAAAATTTTTCGATTTCTTTATCAAAACTAGGATATCTGGAATTAGCTCTGTTGACAATTACATTCATGAAATGATGGAGTTATATGCCCAATCCCTCTCCCAATTTAACAAATATGTTAATCTGCCAAAATAATTTTTGATTTTTCACTAGAAATTTATCTAAAGAATCAAAATAAATTCCAACTTGCCAGAATCTTTGTTTTGACATCATTTTTTTAAATGCCATCATATCTTCATTCATCTAATTTTACTTTAAATGTTTGAAAAGCACTAAATTCACCTATTGATTCTATGAGTAAATTCTATTGTGGGTCTTGTTCAAAATTTAAAAATTGATATTAATTCTATACTGCAAGACCTGTAAATACCATAATTATTGTTGAATTGACACTTGTCTGTATTCTTTATTGATTTTCAGATAAATTACGAATGTGATTTGTTTGATTCTTAAAAGCCAATTCCAATGCTTTCTCTATTTGATCTAGATTCTTTTTTGTAGTTTTTTGATTCTTTTTAACAATTGTACAATCTTGTATGATTGGCAACTCGCAGAAATTTCGATATTGCTGGTATGATACTACGCAGATATTGACTTTTTGATCATCTTTGAATTTGTATTGAATTTTAAATGGCATTTTGTTTCACATATTTGCTATGGATATTGTTGCTCTTAATTGTCATATTACATCACAGGCAGAGTATTTTTAAGAGATTTCATTATCTTTACTAATTTTTCAATCGGGTATGGTTTTGACAAAATTTTGGTAGCATTTAGCTCAGTTAATTTTTCCGTAATTACCTTCTCACTATTTCCAGTAAGTATTATGACGTTTGCATCTGGATTAATTTTTTTAATATTTTCTAATCCATAAATTCCATCATAATTTGGCATTGACACATCCATTAACACAAAATCTGGCTTGTGTTCTTTATACAAATTTACTGCCTTTAGTCCATCATTGGCAACTCCAACTACATCAAAGTCTTCTAGTAGCAGATATTCAGACAATAATTCTAAAATATCTGCTTCATCATCAATTATGATTACTGTTCCATTCATTGTGATTGTTTTGGTTTACATTGGTATTATATTCTGTTTGTTCAAAAAAAACAAACACCATATTATCATAAAATACTATTTACTCAACATGTCTCTGAAACTGATTATACTGTGGAAGAATAGATGAAATCTTAATACTTTCTAGTTTGTTCAAACGCACATACTTTATTTTATGTCCGTCTGCGTTTTTCCTATATTATGAAAATACTCCACATTGAAGACAGTCCTGAAATTAGTGCAATATTCTCAGACGTTCTAACTCTTGCAAATCATGATTTTGAAAGTTCGGTTGATGGAAAAAATGGACTTGATCTTGTTTTGAAAAATGACTATGATCTTATTTTACTTGATATGTGCATGCCAAATTATAGTGGACTGGATTTTCTATTGGATTTAAAAACTCAAAAACCCTCTGAAATTAGAAAAGTAATCATCATAACCTCGCTTAATCTAGATGAATATCAAACTAGATTCCTAACTGATCTTGGTGTTTGCTCTATACAACATAAGCCAATTTCTGTTCAAAATCTTTTATCACAAATAATTCAAACCCAAACATTCTAGATTTTCACTTGACTAAAATTATTTCACTCCTTACTATAATCCCCAACTTATCTTGTTGTTCACAATAATCTTAAGAATTGGGGCTTCATTTTCTTTCCAAGGTTCATTTCTGACCCAGGCAAATTTTTTGTCAAACATTTTGTATATCTCTAAAAACTCCTTACCATGCTCTAGAATTTCGACCTTTCCTTGAATGCAGACAGCCCTGTGTTTTTCAGGGGTATACACATCAATTGCTAGACTTACTTGGGGGTTTATTTTTATATTTTTGAATGTCCTGGTTTTATAATCCGTCGCAATAAAAATAACTTTATTCTGATAAATATATGATACGGGTTTTACGTGTGGAATGTTTTCATGTGATGTTGCAATTCTTGCCTCTTCTATGGATTGAAGAAATTCTTCTTCAACTTTGGTAAACTCGTTCAACTAAAGATCTGTTCTCTAATTTCTGGAATATACTTGTAGATAATGTCCCTTACCTTCATTTGTTCTTTCATTGTAGGGATTTCTTCTTGAGTACTTAATAGCGCTCCACTCATACCTAATGCCATTCCCATCACCATTCCATATACAAATTCTTTAGGATCCTCAACTTTGAGTGTTTCTTGATTTTGCTTTATGTCTTCTAGGTAAGCTGGGATTGTTGCAACTGCACCATTAATTGTCTGAGTAATTAACATCTCCATTTGTTCTTCATTCATAATCTAACTCTAAAATTATTGTTAATAAATCACACCAAAGTTATTCAATTTATTATAACACTTCGTTATTTATTGGCAAAATTGGAAAAACACTTCAGTCTATGATGATGGAAATATTGGACCATTGATAAAATTTGGAACCGTGATTACATCAAACCAGTCAACGTAGATAGTTATATTTTGAATCGAGAGAAAATCCGGGCAATAGAGTCACTTGGATTCCAGTATTTAGATGGCCAAGAAATTTTTGGGTTTGATAGAATGGATCATCGCTTTACTGAAATAAAAAATTAGGAATAGATCGACGCGCAAAGCATTATGACTGGCCTTTGCCCAGAGTGTCAAAAGGAACCATTTGAAAAAATTAATGACATTTTCTCATATGATGTGCAAACTCGTTACTCTAAACTGGATGACCCTGAAACTGTAACTTTGATAAAAATCGAGGATCAAAAAGAACGTCAATTATTACAAACATTCTTAAACAATTTATCATAAAGCAATTGACTGAACCTAAACTCTTTTTGATTTCACACAACGCTTATTTGATAAAGACTAGATTAATTCTCATCATACATAATGATTACCCATAATCTTTCTCTAATTAGCTAAATCTAATTTCAACATCATTTAAATAAATTAACAAAATTCACAATTATATGACAACAAATTGCAGAAATTGTAAAAAAACATTTAATGTAAAAAACACAGTGTTTTGTTCTACAAGTTGTTATAGGTTTTACAGTGATGCATTAGAAAGGGAGGTATTTCAATCATTAGAAGATAATGATAATAAAATTGAAAAGATGAGTAATTCTACCATTTTGAAGTGTGATCAAAATAATTGTAACCATGAATATTCAAAAAATGGTACAATGAGTTGTAGAAAATGTGGACATTCAAGTTTTCTCATAAAATAAAGAATTGGGTTCTAATTTCTTTTTGATTCTAAAAAAACTTTACTCTAGAAATCTAAAACCAACTTTGCAACTTTTCTTTTAAACAACGAAAATTTTCTAAACAGAGAGTGTAAATTTTTCTAAACATTGACTGTAATGACAAACTACTACACAAAGAAATTATCAGTAACAAAGCTACGAAATTGTTTATAATGTTTTAACGATCTAAGGTTTAATGAAATGCATAAAATTGTTTTCAGCATTGTTAATAATTCTGACAGTCGCAATTGCACCTACAAGTGGAGTATTTGCTCAATCAGATGTTAATGCTGATGCCCAGGACAAACAAATCCACAAAGAACAAAGAAGGGAAAAACTTGCTATTCGAGATACTGAGATACGAAATAGTACGGCAACTCAATCAATGGAATTCAAAGGCCAGGTTTCAGGTTGGGCTATAATTGGTGGCAAAGCAATTCCTGCAACGCTTGATATTTCAGGTAAAGCAGAAAAGACCCAACATAGTTGGAAACTAAATGGAATTGGAACGCTGAAAATTGGGGATAGGAACGTTACATTTGATCTTCAAGGACATGCACGAGGAACTCAAATTCATTTAAAGGGAACTACAACTGAATTTGATTCTGTAGTACTTCATCTCAATGGCCACTTTGCACCAATTCTTGGAGATGATGGTATATTTGCACTGATATTTCACAGATCAGCAATAGTCAATGAACAAGCAAACATTCGAATTCCACTTGCACTAATTGGCCAGGTAGAAACCATTCCAATTGGCGATGTGATTGAACCCGCCGAAACTAGACCTGTTGATACATCGGAAGATTTGATGAGGCTTTTTAGCTAAATCGCATCTTTATTTTTTTTAAATGTATTCTAGTTTTATTCTTAATTGCTAAATACTCACTTTTTATGTTAATCATAGTATTCCCTGGAAATAGTGTTTCTTTACTCATATCTTTTTAATTTCCTAATCCTTAATTTCGGTCTGGATGTAGAAAATTCATGAATGGTAAATTTGTTATTGTTGGAATTATTCTTTTATTTGTTGGCTTGACCATATCACTTGCAATTATGCAACAACTTGAAATACAAAAACAAAACGAAGCACAAAAACCTATTACAATTAAACAAAAATCTCCAAAAGCAATATCACAAATAACGCCAGAGAAAGAGGTACCATTAGTAAGGTTTACCCAAAATAAATCATCAGATATGGAAAATTCTGTTCAGATAAAACCCGAGAAAAAAATTACAGTAACTCCCGAACAATCCTGTAAAGGAAACAAAATTTGTGACACTGAATTTGTAACAAAAATAGTTGATGGTGACACGTTATACACAGAATCATATAGAATTAGACTATCTCTTACAAATACTCCTGAAAAAAATAACGCTGGATTTACAGAAGCAACTGATTTTACAAGATTTCTGTGCCCTGTCGGTTCTATGATCCTTATAGACCAGGATGATTTGCAACCGTATGACAAATTTGATAGACTGCTTGGCAAAGTAACTTGTTCAGGTAAAGTACTAAATTCTGAACTACTATACAACAACCATGCAAATATTCTAAAACAGTTTTGCAAAACAAGTGAGTTTTCTGATGAGCCGTGGGCAAAAAAGTTTGGCTGTAATTGACTCAAAATCCTAGAAACCATCACAATGTAAAATTTCTATGTGGATGCAGTCATATTATTTCTGCTAAAGATAATTTTAAAAAATAATGTCTTTTATTGCTAACTCTAAGCACTACTGCATGTCTTGTAATTCCTAAGGAAAAAATACTCTATACTAACTGTTTGATTGAGAATAATTCCAATAGCATTTTTTTGTCATTTTCTGCAAATGGTTTCAAGAACTCTTTAGCCAAAGATTGTTCTTGAACTGTCAAATTACCAAAGCCTTTCTTTAATGATTCTGTTTTGATTATATTTTGATTATATTTTGATTATATTTTGGATGAATTTTGATTCTAGTCCTGTTGCACCTGCTCCAAAAAATTCTCTCAACACACCATCAAACTTGGAAAACTCTTCGATAAACTGAGATACACTAAAGTGGTACAGCTCCATCAATCGGGATTCTATTTTATTTAATGTAGATTTTCCAAGATTGTCTTCAATAGATTTTTGTATGGATGATACCAGTAATTCTTTGAGTGCAGACCAGTTCTCCACATTTTTTGTTGGTACAACAATATTATTTTGAATGAATCTTGATTCTAGTTCTACTGCTCCAGATCCAAAAATTTCTTTTAGAATTTCATCAAGTTTGGAAAACTCTTTAATTGCCTGACCTAGACCCATTCCATGTCTTTCAATTAATCGTTGTTCGATTTTGTTTAGTGTTGTTTTTCCTAGATTTTCTTCAATGTATTTGCGTAATGATGGCGCAAGCATGTCGCAATTGTTTTACATTATCAAATCTGATAATCTAGAGATAATAAAGCAATCCAATTGTCAAATTTGGAAATGACAGACGTTATAGATCTGAAAGTGAGTATGATGAGGTTAGTTTTCTTTTTTAAGTGGAAAGATATTTTGTATTTTAGATGAGCGTCTGCTTTTACACCTAAGATTTTTAATAAAGAATATGGTAGATATTACATGTTTTCATATTTTACAACAAATGAGGCAAATCAGGCGTTGCCTGACGTAATCAAAAAATTTGAACTTGCTTTGGCAAAAAAAAATATTGTTGCAAAATTGGAACAAGACCTTCAAATGAGCATTGCGACTAGAAATTCCTTTGAAGACTATATTACCATAAAACAAAAACTAAATTCTGCAATGACTAAATTTTTTGGGGCCCTGGAAATACTTGAAAACACGGGCGTTTCTGTTAAAAGCATCGAGGAAGGCTTACTTGATTTTCCTTCTAAACGGTTTGATGAAGAGGTTTGGCTTTGTTGGAAATACGGTGAAACTGAAATCAAATTTTGGCATGAAAAGGATTCAGGTTTTTTGGGCAGAAAACCAATCGAAGTGAGTGACGAATCGCTGATTTGATGATTTTATAGGGATTTCTAATAATTTTGTCTAATTGATTTCCTTAACTGGAAATATTGTATCTCATAAGTCAGTCATTATCAATCTTGGAAATAGGATGTCTTTAGTTTTCTTTGGAGTTGAGCAATTTGAATTGACTTTAAAACCGACGTGGTTTTTCTATCTAAAACCATATACACATCCTCTGTTGGATAATTATTTGCCATATAGGTACTCTTTGTTTCAACCACTTTGGCTTCTACGAGTTTATATCTCAAGAAAAATATTCCTCCGAGAACTAACGACAATGATAAAATGTCAGTAATTGTAATTGCTTCAGAAAGAATTATCCCTGCAAATGCTACCCCAAACACAGACGTCGTTGAATACAATAACACTGCTCTTACTGCACCAATTAGTCGCAAACCAAACAAGAAAAATACTGTGGACATTCCAGTACCCAATACTGAAATTATCAAAATGCTTGGCAATTGTTCCAAATTCACATCAAAAGGAATCTGAAATATTACAATGATTGAAAAGGTAATTGCTGCACAAATAAATGATACAATCTGCGTGATTCTTTTTATGTCAAATCTTTCTGCAATATATTTACTCATAGTTATGTCAATTGCGTACAACAATCCTGAGAAAATAATCAGAACATCACCTATTACAAGACTACTTAATCTAAAATTATGCTGATACAGATCATCACCTATTGGTATTAGCATCATTCCTATTACAATCATAGAAAATGGAATGAATTCCTTAATGTGTAATCTCTCTTTAAATATTAACATGGCAAAAACCAATGCAAAAATAACTTCACTGTTACTAAAAATTGAAGCATTGACTGCAGTTGAATCACTTAATCCATAAAAATATGTGATTAATGCAGCTACTTCTGCCAAGCCAATTAATATCATAAATATGATGTCCTTTCTTTTAAATTTAGAAATTGATTTTGTTTTTTGTGCTAGCGGCGTAAAAAAAATTCCACAGATAAAATAAACTAAAAATGTCAATACTATAGGGTTAATCTCTACCTGATTGTTTCCAGTTTCTAACAGTGGCTTTGAAACTGTATGAATTAGTGCTGATAGTGCAGCAGCTATGATGATAAAGTAATATCCAAAATTTGATTTTTTAAGCAGATCTAAAGCGATCATTACCATTTTTGGAAATGATCGGGCACCTTAATAATATTCTCTTAATTTTTAGCGATTTTTGACTTTAAACGAGCCTATTGAAATTTACCTTCATAATAATTATTTTTGTTTTGAATTGGTGTATTTATTATTCTGTCCTTTTTGGAAATGACACTTAAATGAGTTTATTATCCATTTTTTATTTGATTCAATAATGTATCATAGCCTTGATAATTTACTTGCTCCATCCTTACGTAAATCAATTGAAGATAATCTTGGTAAGCCTACATTGACCAAAATTGAACAAAGGCTAATGGAGCGACATGGCATGGGGGTTATTCAAGCAATTAAGGATTTTTATAAGATGGATAGTGTCTTAAGAGAATTTTTTGGTGCAGGTGCTGATGGGCTTGAAACAAAAATATTACATAGCATCATAGATTTGAAACAACCAAAAAAATCTCTTGATAATTGGATAGTTCTTGAGGATCAAAGATTGGCAAAAATATTTTTAGAATCTTTTGCAGATGATGATAAAAGGAATATACTTGAAGTATCTATGGATGAACCTCTTACTATATCTGATATACTGTTAAATTGTAAAATTCCACAAACGTCAGGGTATCGCAAAATAAATTACTTGATCGAAAATGGATTGTTAATGTTTAATGGATTTACTACATCTATAGATGGTAAAAAAATTCATAAATATCAAACTATTTTTAATAATATAAAAATGGATATTAAGAGAAAAAACATTGTAGTGAAAGTCCAATTGAAAAAGAATCCATTAATTGATAGTAGTATACTCCAAATTATTCAACACTAGAATAATAATTCAGTAAACCAAAAATTCTCTATTTCGACTTTGAATATATTTTTTAGCTCCAATAAATTCAAATTTATTTCAAAAACTTGTTTTCAAATTAACCATTCAAAGTGTGTTTTTATGTTTAATCAATGCGTAAATTACTAACAAATACCCTGCATACCAAAACAAGTTTACTGGATGTCCTAAATTATATTCATCAAATAATTCTAAATGGTAATACCAGACATCTCCTGCGGTATTGAACAAAATACCAATTACAAGCAAAAGCCATGCTTTTCCTATTGTCCCTCCTTTGAAAATGCTTGCACCAATTACTCCTACACTCAAGGTTGATGCAGAGGCAGAAACAAATATTACACCATACCAAAAATCAAAATTCTCAAATAAGTTTCCTTCTGATTGAATTTGAGATAACATGGTAAATATGGCTAAACCCAAAATAGGGACTCCTATTATCCAAATTTTTGATTTATTGCTTAATTTGGGAGAAAAAAAGCTAATGTTCAAAAAAAGATACATCAGTATCATTGGATACTGTATAAAAAAGAAAACATCTGCGATTGATGGATATGGATCTAAATCTGGATAATACAGATCATAAACTAAGTAAGTAACTTCACCTAAAAAAATTCCAAAATATCCTATGGCCAAAAAAATATGCGCTTTTTGAAATACTTTTGCTCCTGCATACCTAAGTGCAACAACTATTCCAATGATTGATGCAGCAAGAGGAGTTGAAATTGAAAAAACAAGTACCGCATCGTCTCCGTTATCAGGTGCCATGTAAAAATTAATTAGCAAATGAAAACCAATAACTATCACTCCAATTCCAATTAGCATCCTTTTGCTCAAGGGATTTTTGAGTTTATCCGGCACTATGTCTGGCTGAGGCATGATGTTTTACTATTTTCAAAGTTTTATAAATATGGATTAATTTATTTGACAGATAAGACCTAAATGTTTACATTTTAAATCTCATAACTTATGAATTTAATTTTTTATATTGAATTCATAGATCATTTTATAACGATCTAAATTTGATCTTATTTATGGCCATCACACTTTTTGATGAAGCAAAAATAAGAGAACGTCCTGATGAAGAAAGATTTTCAATATGCCAGAATATCTTAAAAACTGAAAAAGATGAATCAAAGCGTTGGGATGCTGTATGGTTAATTGGCGAATTGGCTGAAAATAAGACTGAGAACGATCCGATGTTTGAAAAAGTATCTGAAATTATGGATTGGGTTTTAAAGCATGATGATAACGGAGTGGTAAAACATGAAGCATGTTTTCAAATTGCTGCACGAAATATGCGAAAAAAAATTCCTAGTTTGGTAAATGCAGGGCTTTATGACAAAAGTATATTGACACAACATGAAGCCATCGAAGCATTAGGATTAATGCGTGCATTTGAAGCGGAGTTGTTAATTAAGGAAGCCTTGAAAGATCCTAGTCCAGATGTAAAAGAAACTGCACAATTTGTCCTCAAAAGATTTGAGCGATTAAAAAATCAGGGCGAATATAGGCCCTATCATATTTTTTAGCCTTTTTATTTTTAATTATTCATTTCTTTCTTTTACGGGTTGCTCTATGATTTTGGCGGTAAAATTAACTTTTCTTAATACAACGTAAGGTGTTTTTTTTGACTCCTTTTCCAGAATCATGTTGGTGTGTTCTGAAAAAATATCTATATTTTTCATCAATTCGTCAAACCCTTCATCATTTTCAAGGGTTTCTAAAAAACCCTCACTCCAATTCCAATTGCTATCTGCATTACACGAATATACAATCCAATGATATGCATTATGAAGGAACAGGATATCAAACGGATAAATTTTACAATCCATGGGCCTTGACTCATAGATCATACATCTGTTTGTTTCATCATTCAAGTAAATGCATCTAGTCGAATTTTTTTTCTTTTTAATGGTGATTATATTTTTCTTATTAATTTCAATTGTTTTAACATGTTGAAGATATTCTGGATCTATGGTCTTTATTTTTTCAAATTCTTTTGGAAAAACTAATGGTACGGCAGAATCTGTACAACAATTCTGATGGGTACAACTATCACACAAATGACCAAACATTTGATATCAAGTGAAATTACCCCTCATGTTATTAATTCTTATTTCTTGTAATTTTTTACTACCTACTCTGTTTTACCCATCATTTTTTAGATTTAGCATTTACATGTAAACATGATTATGCAAATCAGGCTCAAATTAATGTATGATTTTAATCAATATTTCAAAAAAACCTTAGTTAGGAAATTTTATTCTAATAGAGGAGATTCTTAAATTATTTATCACATTTTAAAAGGTAAATCAGAAAATGTATTACTATCAAAAACAAATGATGTGATAATAAATATGGAATGATTTATTTGTTTAACTTCTATTTTGTTTGTTCACTAATTTTTTAAATTTAATGTTTTGAGTGGCTGTGCAGTTTCCCACAATAAACTACAAAGACTGTGAATGTTGTTTACCATCTCAGATGAATTTGTGCACAAAGAAAAATCTGATTCTGAATTTGTAGACATTTGATGTGCAATTGATGAATCCGACATTATCATTTGTTGATCTTTTTGAACTACCATTCTTCCTTTTGATGGAAGTTTACAAACTTTAGTTTCACTTGCATTAAATCTTTTTACAAATGAAGTTAGTTTTGGGTCGTCCAGTTCTACAATTAGTCTAACTTCACCACCCTTCTTTTCACAAGTCTTTATTTTTTCAGGTATTTCACTGTGATACATTCTTGATATGTCTTCAAGTGTAGTTGCAATATAGACAATACCACTTGCATTTTCAATCATTTGGGCAATATCTGCATAAATGTTATTTCTACCCTGGACAACTCTGAAAGTTGGAACATTTGTCCCTGGTTTTGTGGTAAACTCTTTGTTGATTTTTTCAATAATTGCCTCTCCATTGTTTTTGATCCTGTTTACCTCGTCTTGTTTCTTTTTTAATGCCATGTTCAGTACATCTTTTGGATCTGCCGCTATGCATAATTTGGGGCTGGAAATTGTAGTTGAGATAATGTTCCTGCTAACCATCTTATCTACTGTTCTATACATTCGTGCTCTGTCTATATCCAGTTCTTTTGAAAGTGCACTGGCAGTGATGGGACCAGATCTTAATAAATTAAGATAAACGGAAGCCTCAAAATCATCAAGATCTAATATCTCCTCAAGTTCTGCTGCTAGGTCTTTTACCTGTTCTTGATATGTCATCATATTGTTGTTGCTCCTTTGATTATTTCAGACGATTTTTTTACTTTATCTGAAATTTTTGTTTGATTTTCCAGTTGTTGATTTGTTGTTTGAGTCATTCTTGATTATTCTAATAAAATCTTAATAGAACTAAAGGACAAGTATGTAATTTAATATTACACCTTATTGGGCTAGATTTTACCTCATATTTTAGACAAATATTGCTAAAAATAGTCTAAAATACAACTACATTATATTAAATGCAATTATTGTTGCAATTACCATTATCACAACGTGCTTTGTTCCTGCGACATAAGACCCATCCCCAATCTTCCCTGCTGCCAATCCTCCAAACAGAGCTTCTATTATTCCCATGTTAAATAATGATGAATTCATTGCTGACACATCCATTTCAGCTAGCGAACTAAACATAGTGCCTTTTGCTCCGCCTCCGGCAAGCAAAGTCTCTTGTACCTTGGCAATTTCTGTAAAAAAGCTTGAAGTAAGTAATACTGAAACTGCCAAAAACACAAAAAATGAAATATAAATTGTATACGTATATGGTGAGAGCGCAGACTTTCTACTTTTTTCAATATTTTGCATCTCTGAAACATGTTTTTGAATCATGTCTAAATTTTCACTAATATCTCCACCTATCTTAATGGCCATTTCCAGTAATGTTGTTACACGTCGTGATACCCTTGTTCCTGTTCTTTTTGCAAAATTTTCAAACGCCTCCTCCATTGGTATGCCCCAGCTAAGATTTGCCCTGAGATTCTTTAATTCTGGAGTCAGTGCTCCTACATTTCTATCAGCTGACAATTCTATTGCTTTGATAATATTTGCACCACTTTGCACTGAACTTAACAAACCCAAGAGAAATACGGGCATGTTTCTATCTATGCTATCTCTTCTCTTAACTTCTTTTAATTGATGTAGTGTAAAGGGAATAACTGCAAGCATGATTCCAAAAATCAATCCGACATCTTTGATTGTAGTTCCTTCTGAATGTGGCGATAATACCTGGCTGATTACAATTACACTAATTGATGCAACTAGTGCAAATATTGCAGTTTTTACTAGTTTATTTTCCAGGATTGGTTGCTTTGGGTCTATATTGTAAACAATTTCTTTTGGCCTCGTTGATTTTTGCATTTCTTTATCTCTTTGGCACCATCGTGTCAATCATAAATAACATCATTATACCAGATAGCGGAATTACTGCAAAAGTTAGCAAATTAATTAGAGTTACTAAATCAAAACCTCCTAAGCTTGGAGACATTATCCCCATTATTGATAACATGATTACTGCAAGCAATGGAAAAACAATTAAAAGAATTGTATAAATTTCTGCAACAGATCCTAACGACTCTGTAGTTTTTTGGAGTAGTCTCTTTTTTTCTTCTAATTGAACTATGGCAGTAGCATTGAAATATTCTTTCAAATTTCCTCCTGACTGCGATGTTATGATTGCGCCTTCTAGTAATTCTGAATATGGTCCAGGGGGAGTTCTGTGAATCAGATCTTTGATTGCTGTAACCAAGTCCATTCCAAGAATCTCTATATTTCTAGAGATAAATCGTGCGTCTTTTACCATCTCTTCCCCAGTTTCTTCTTTTGCCACAGCTTTTAGGATCTCTTCTAATGACAGGCCACTTGTAGCCAGAGTTGACATGTATCCAATAAAATGAGGAATCTCTTCTAACAATCTTGCTTCTCTATTTTTTACCTTCACTGAAGGTAGCATCTGTAAAACTCCAAAAGTAGCTCCAAATATGGCCATTCCCATTGCAGGTCCAAGTAAATAGCCTACAATTGCAGGTTGAATATTGACAAAATGTGATACTACAAACCCTAATCCAATTCCAAAAATTCCTCCAATCATGCTAAAGAAAATCATACTGCAAACATATACTTCAAAAGGAATCGGCATCATTGCCTGTTTTATTGCCTTTTCCAATGGTTTTAATTTTGGATACAAAAATTTTATGCGCTCATTTAGCAGTTTGTAACTATAAACGTGAATAACTCCTACTGATGCCTCTTGAGTTTTTTTTTGTTTTGGTGCTCCCATCTTCATCTTACATCTCTAACCTCTTTCTTTCATAGTATCTTTCAGGATCTGCATAATACTCCATGACTTGATTTGAAACGTCTCTATAATCACGAATGTTGTTTTTTACCATCCACTGTAAAGCAAGACGCCTTTTTGTTAACTCATACTCAAATTTCTCATCAGTCTCTCCATCCCGTTCTTTAATTTTTTTAAATACAATACTATTGCCCATAAATTCGTGTTTATCTTTTATCGGATCCCACTTGAAAATGACATGTGTCTTAATTGCTCCCGTTTGCAAATCTGTTCCTTCAATTTCTGCAACTTGGATTACTCTTCTAACTGATTTATCACCCATTCTAATTTTAAGCTGTAACATTATTAGATCAAGACTGTTTGAAATCAAATCTGTTGGAACATTCATTGGTTCTGATGTGAGTCTAGTTAATGTGGCCTCGATGGAATCAGCGTGAATTGATGAAAAGCCACCGTGTCCTGTTGCCATTGCTTGAAACAAAGTAAATGCTTCTTGACCTCTTGTCTCTCCTACAATTATTATGTCTGGCCTTTGTCTTAGGGCAGCCCGGAGTAGATCGAATTGACTTATTTCCCCAATTTGTTTATCTGAAAAACTTTGCCTGGACACAGCTGGAATCCAATTTTCATGAGGTAAATTGAGCTCTTGTGTATCTTCAATGCTAACAACCTTTTGACCTGGTCTGATAAATGATGCCAAGGCATTTAGTGCGGTTGTTTTTCCACTGGCAGTACCACCTGCAACAAGCATCGTGGTTCGTTTTTCTATCATATACCACATAAATGCAGCAATGTCTACTGACATTGTTCCATATTTGATTAAATCAATTACGGTAATTGGATCTGCTTTGAATCGTCTTATTGTAAATGTACTTCCTCTTTTTGTAATTTCATGACCCAGTGTGAGATTAATTCTGCTTCCCCCAGGCAATGTCGCATCAAGAATTGGACTTGAAGCTGACACATGTTTTCCACAAATGTATGCCAGTTTTCGAGCAAAATTGTTCAATTCCGCATCTTTTTCAAAAATAATATTTGTTGGCATTGACTCAAGCTCTCTATGCCAGACATAAATGGGGACATTAGTTCCATCACAACTAATTTCTTCAATCATATGATCTCTCATTAGAGGTTCAATTTTTCCAAGATAAATGAAATCACGAACCGCAAAATAGTTTATTTTATCAATATTTTTTGAGGGAATTTTTAACCTGTATTTTTTTATCATAGAAGAAATTTTTCTAGTTAATTTTAATTCTGCCTCTCTTTTGGTTTTTATTTCACCAAATGAAACTGAAAGTTCAGTCATCAAAAGTTTTTTGATAATTTCAAAAGTTTTTTCCTCCTTTTCTGTCAATACTGGTTCTATTACCTTGTATCGTAACCCACCTTTTGCAGTAGGGTCTTTAATTATTCCTGCATGAATTTCTTTATTGTCCCAATCCAATTTTGCTATTGTCATGAAATTTGGAATACTGTTTTCTTCTTTTACTTCAATAGATTTACTTTTGAACACTTTATCTAATTTTAGAAAACTCTTACTTTCTAATGATATCTTTTCTAAAGGGATTATCTTTTTTTTAAGTATATTTAGATTCATTTTATAAATTCTTACGTGCAGATTATGTGTTTTAACCGTTGTTCGTTCATTTGAACAACATTTTGCTTTTACTAAAGCTCTTACAAAAGATGTCACAATGGACTTGCCTATTATCTTGGATTTTGAGGTGAATAACTGATGTTTGGAAGGAAATTCATCAAAAATGAATTAAAGTCCAAATCTGAATCCAACCTAGAGTCTGTATTTGAATCTAAACTAGATCCAATTTTAAATGACGAATCAAAGGACGTTAAAAATACCGAACATTCTTCCGTTCCAATTAATTATGATTCTGAATTGTTAAAATCTTCTACTAGCAGAACTGCTAGTCTGATTGAAGAGATCTTAAAAATTGATAATGTAACAATTAGTCCCACTTTTGATTATTCTAATGATCAAATTATTTACCCAATTATGTCCACCATAGGCGAATCTCCTAACAATACGATGTTTTTAGACGATTTAGTTACAGATGGTATTTTAGATAAACAAATTTATGAAAAATTAATCGTTTGTCCTATACACCCTAACTCAATTTCCTCAACTGTAAGAGTATATTGTCCTAAATGCAACTCGATGCATATAGAGAAATTAAATCTATTCGAACATAAAAAATGTGGGCATATAATGGAAGGTAAAAACTCATTTTTTGATTCAGATTCTTCAATTTGTCCTTCTTGTTCAAAAGAGATCAAAAATATTGAACTTGAAATCAAGGTTCTTGCAATGTGGTACAAATGCGAGGCATGTTCTGAAAAATTTGATGATGGTACTCTAAAAATCCATTGTAGAAAACACAATCATGATTTTGATGTAAATTCTGGAAAATTAAATAATTTATTTTGTTATAAACTAAAAACGTTGCACGTTTCACAAAACTCTGATTCAACACAAATTAAAAATGAGCTTGTAAAATTATTAAATGGTTTTAATTTCACAACTAAACAAAATGAACTAGTAAAAGGAAGGAGTGGCAATATGCATGAAATTCCTATCTATGCAACAAGTGCATCTGGTAATGAATCTCTTTTAATTTTCATCAAAAATCAATTTGAGGGTATTCAGGAATCTGACATGAATTATATTTTGGTTTCAATGTTGGATATCAATCCCACGCGTACCTTATTTGTCACTCCTTCCAACATCGTGGAAGGTGTTGAAAATCTAGCTACACATTATCATATTAGCGTGATTTCAGATCCCGATTTTTCAAAATTACTGTCACGTGTTGAAGAATTTGTTTCTTCCTGGTACACAAATAACGGTGTTCACAAATGAAATGTCGTTTAGCTAATTCTCCTTTTAGAAAAAGACGGGCAGTTAGTCAAATAATTGGAAGCCTCTTAGCTTTAGGGATTGTTACCTCTGTGGGGTCTGTCCTTCTTTTTAATGGCATGAAACAAATCAATGCTTTTTCATATGATTTATCATTTCATGATCCTGCAACAAATCAATCTTTTCGGGAAGATCTGATTTTTGAGAATGTACATTTCGATCCTTTATCGAAAAATATCTCTCTCTCTATTGCAAATATTGGAACTGTAGAATCCACAATTACTAGTATTTCAGTTGTAAAGATTGATTCACAAACTCTTTTGGTTGATAGGGCTGACACAAATTATACTATACATATTGACGATTCAAGTAATCTTCCACCTGTAGCTGCGACCCTTACGACTACAAATTGGAATAGTCCAACATATCTTAATTCTGACTATAAAATATCTATAACTACCTCTAATGGAAACTATTTTTCGACTATAGCCACCCCATTTAACACATAGGATTGTAATGAACCGAAATTCAAAGATAAATTTTCAATTGCAAAAAATTCCTTTCAAGTTACGTAGACGACGGGGAGTAGCAGAAATCATTGGTACCATGATGCTCATGGCAATTACTGTGGTTGGTGCAAGCATTCTTTCATATTTTGTAAATACTTCTTTTGATTCTGGAAATATCTCTACGAGCACATTCAATGATGTTACTTCAAATCAAATTAAATTATTGGAATATGACACTAGAGACTCAGACTCTACAACAACCCCTCTGTTGGGAATTGCCAATGTATATAATAAATCTGATTTAAAATTATGTGGACTTTCTTGTGTTGGAAGTAAAGACAATCTTCCAATTAATACAGGGACAGAATTTTTTGTAATTCAAGTTACAAACAACAGTATTAATTCAATTTTTCTAAATAATCTTCAATTAAACTATGTCATTCATAACTGGGATTCTCAAACAGCGGGGGCTACATTGAACCTTTCATCAAATTTACCTACTGGTAGTTACCCACATGCTGGCACATTTTCAATTCTCAAGACATCTTCCACTATACAATCTGCTACCAGTGAAATTAAAAGTGGTCAAACTGTAAACATTTTGGTTAAACTTGACTCTACTATTCCGGATATCTCTTTGAACAAAGTAATACGTGTTTTATTGAATGTCGGTTCCAACCAACCTGTAGAATTTTTAATAGAGAGTGGTGGTGTAATATGATATTTAAAAAAAGATCACACTGCCCTACTTCTAGGCGAGGCGTATCATCCATAGTCGGCGCAATGATATTTACTGTTTTAATGGTTGGCGGTTTTTCTGCAATGAGCCTGGCAATGAATACACAAACTGATATTGTAAAAACCCACATAGCTGTAGCTGATATTGATCTTAAAAAGCAACAAGAAAACTTTGATGTCTTTGTTTCTACTAATTCAAGTAATTTTTTAAATGTCTCAGTAGATAACCGAGGACAAAACCCAGTTGAAATTTCTCACCTGTGGATAACTAACAAAACTCTATCTGGTGAACCTACCACCCAATTTTCAATAAATCCTAACGATGCATTTGTTTCATCTGGTTCTATATCTAATATTCTTTCATCACAATCACTTACAATTACACCCGATACATACGATGTAAAAATAATTTCATCACTAGGTACAATCAAAATTGAGGAACTCATTACTAGTACTTCATCAAATGCGTTAAGGGCAAAACTAGTTACTGATCCTCCAGATGTCAATCTTGGACAAAATGTTACAATTGCAATGCTTGTCACAAATACTGCCTCTACTAGCGTAGAAAATGTAATTCCACATCCTGGTGCTCCTCCATCTCAGGTGACCGGTTCTTCACCACCAACACCAACTTCTGCTAAACTTGGTCCTGGCGAATCTGTTTTGTTTACCTGGGACTATGCATTAGATGGTGTTGATGGGGCCAAAGTCACTTTTACTGGGTATGCTAGCGGGAATTATTTCGGTGGTCCTACTTTTAACAGTAACACTTCTTCTGATGTTAGTACTTTACGTGAAGATGAAACTGGTACTAGTTCTCCTCCAGGCGGAGGCACTACTGATATTGTTTTTGATGAATTACTTGGCAGACCCCAAATATTTTTAACCATTCCAGGTCCTGCTGGAGAATCCAATGCTGCAAATGCCGTATTTGGAATAAATGTGATAAATCCAGTAAATGCAACTATGATTATTGAAAAAGCATCCATTCTGCTTATGGGTCCAGGTGTGACTGGCTCAGGATCTCTGTTTAGTTGCACTGGTCATGTAGCTATTGAATCTTCAGATAGTTGGTCATGTCCAACAAATACTATCATGTGGGAAAATTTTGTAACTCCTGTTTCAATTCCTCCATTTTCAGTGAAATCATTTTCAGTTAAAGTTCAACCTACATTGGCATCTAGTATCTCTACATTGGAAGCAGTAATGGTACAGGGAAGTGTATTTTCTAATTTTGGAGCGTTTGGAAAAGCTGGATATCAAACTGTAATGATGCAAGGGAATGCGGTAGTGGGCAATGTCTTTATTTCCGATGTTGTAGATTCCAGAAATACTGCTGACATAAAAACGTCGAGATCAGGAATTGCTCCTGGCAGTACCCAAACCTTTAATGCAGTTTTTGCTGATATGGATTCAATAACTACTACTTATGTTAAAGGGGGTGGACAGTATATTATCAATATTCCTAAAGGTTGGACTAATTTGATGATATTGAACAACCCTACTTCTGGTTTTATCAATCCTGCAGTTGTGAATACCTTTGGTGATGGATCACAACAAATAATTGCTACCCTGCCAGCTTGTACTGCTGTTACCTGTATGGGTGGTAGTGGAAATGATTACACCAACACAATTCAATTTAGCGTAACGGCTCCATCTATTACAACAGATTCAATGTATGTAATGTATGCGTTAGCAGTAGCTGAAACAAATTCTAACTTTACTCTTGGCCCGTTAACTGAAATTGTTTTACAAGTAGATGTACCATGATTAACGTTTTTTTCAAAATAAATTTCTTTTCTTAGATACCTGGCTGATCCTGGGAATTCACTATATATTTTTAATCTAATTAATTTTTTGGTTTATATGAAATCAATACCTAAAATTTACCTTGATAGACTAAATTCTAATTATATTTAGAAAATCTACTGTGCCATCTGTGGATCCTAATACACATGAAAACTAAAAAATATATCGATGTAAAGAATTGGGTTATTTGATTTATAGTATTCTTTTATGGTAACTTACCCATCAGGCACTTTTAATTGTCCTATGGTCTACTTACTTTCAGACTCATCAATTTTGACATTTTAGACATATTTTCTCATATATATACAAGGTCAAATTGTAGTTCATTTTGCACACAGATCTCTTTAAGATCTTTTCTCATACTGACTAATTAATAATGACAAATATCGCGTCAAAACGAAAAATGACTTCAAGAAGAGCAGTTGCTCCAATCATTGCAACACTTCTTCTAGTCGCTATCGCAGTCGTCGGTGGAAGTATCATCTTTGTATTTTCACAAGGATTCTTTAGTGCTGCCCAAGTAAGTGGTGCACCAACTATTGAATCCCTAAAGTACACAGGATATGATGCTACAGACGGAACTACAATGAAAATTCATGACGGCACAACCCCAGCTACTCTAAAAGGTGCTACTGGTGACGGATTGGCAATCGGAGAACGGGTTGCAGTGTATGTACAAAATAACGGTGTAAGCAAGGCCACATTAAGTGAAGTTAGACTCGGCGGTACAGTGTATTCATTTGTACCAAACTCTTTAGCTATACTAGATGCATGGACCCTATCTGCAATCGATGGAATTATGGGAACTCCTGTAAATCCAGGATTTGTAATGCTGACAAAAGGTCCTGACACAATACTAAGTGCAACTTCAGCCGAACTACAACCAGGCCAACAAGCAACAATTATTTTGGAACTTGATGAAAATGTTAAAACTGGCAGAGATGCACAATTCAAGATAACTACCGGAAACGGAGCCGTCTTTGTAGGAACTGTAATAGCCGGACAACAAAGTGGTTAATCCACATTTTTTTCTTTTTTTATTTTAAATCTAAACCCTCTTGCTAAATTCCCTATTCAATATCCTTCATTTTTTAATACTGATATTGAACTAATGCAGGTTTTTACGGATTTGACATTTTATTTCACGTGTGCAATTATCTGTAGTTCATTTTGCACACAGATCTCTTTAACACTATTTTTAAGATGTAAAAATTAAGAAATGTCTAAAATACAAACAACCAAAATAATGTTAATTGTATTTTCTCTAGTAATGTCACTAGTTAGTAATCTGCCATTTACATCTGCCCAGAATCTTGACGAAATTTCTGATTATTCTATAAAACTTGCAATTACACCTTCACATATTGAGCAAGGCGCATCTGAGCATCATGTAGGTTATCTTTATATTCTGGGTAAAAGCGGCATTCCAATAACTTCTTCTTATGATGTTTCAATTCAATTAAGTTCCAATAATCCTCAGATAGCCTCTGTTCCTGAGATGGTCGTCTTTAAAGCAAATGAGGAATATGCAACATTTGATGTAATCAGTGGAACAATGACTGGGGATACTTTTATCACTGCAACTCTAAACTCTAAAACTGACTTTCAGCAAATTCAGGTTGGTAATGCAGAAACGCATCTACCTGATGATCTAATTTTAGAATTAAACATTCCTACAGAGAACATGCATGTAAATTCCGCAATGCCTTTTTCTGTTTATTTGAGAACTAGCGATGGTAATGTGATTCGTGCACCTTTTGATATTGATGTTAATTTAGAGTATGAAAAATCACTTGCTTCACCAGCTTCTGATGTATTGACAATCAAGAAAGGAGACTATTATGCATGGTCGACATTTGAGACTCATGATAAAGTTGGAAATACTTTCTTACGTGCAATTCAGACAGAGTCTGGATTAGATACTGCAAAAAGCATTAAAATTTCATCCACACTTCCAACATCCTTAAAGATTAACGTTTTTCCAAAATTAGTTGCGGCTGACGTAAATAAAAATGTGGATATTTTTGTCAGTGTCGTTGACTCCGATGGAAATCCTACAATCACACCAAAAGACATTCCACTAAATCTTTTCTCAGATAATCAATATCCTGTCGGTGAAAAACTAGATGACACTATGAAAGAATCAAAAACTGTAATTAAAAAAGGTCAATTCGGTTATTATCTTCGAGAAAAATTGAATCTGTATAATGTGATTAAAAATGATATTATGATTGGAGTGAGTGCTGAAGGCTATGGTGTCGCATCAGACACATTTTCAACTGTGGGAAAACCTATGAGCATTGATGACAAAAAAATAACCAAAACAGATACAACATCAGTTAAGGACACCGAAACTAAAAATGAAATAATAACTAAAAAGGATATCAAACTTTTTGTTCCTGATAGAATCCCTGGTAATGCTACTGCGATAGTCACTTATCAGCTTAGTGCAATAGAGACTGATGATGATGATCCAGAAGAAACAGATGATACCACCACTAATCAAAATCAATCCGATGAAAATAAACTCATTTACTCTATTGATGATCTGGAAGATGGAGAATTTTATCCGATTCAATCAAATGAGAACTATTATGCAGACGGATATGTGACAAAACTTGATGTAATATCTGGAGATAATGCAATGGTTGCAGTTAAGGACATTGGAAAAATAGAATCCACATATTCTTTTGGCACTGCAACTATATCTACAGGTCAAAAAAGTGGACCTGTTTTAATTTCTGCATCTGTACAAGGGGTAGGTTCTGATTCACAATTAACCGAAGTTGTAAATACACTCGAACAAAAAGAAGCCAGAATTTTTTCTCCAACAGGTGAAAAAAGCATACTCTTTGATCGTGAAGGCAATTTTGATGTGTTTTTAATTGCTATTGATGCAGAGGATAGGCCAAAAGTTTTGAAACATGATTCAAAATATCTGATTACTCCTACAAACGGATTGATGGAAATAAAAAAGGACGACACATTTACATTTGCTACACTTCATAGCGACTCATTTACAATCACTGAGGAAGAAAACTCTGTGGTCCTTAAAGCAACCCCTATTGGAGAAAATACAGATCTATCATTGGCATCTGAAAAAACCTTTGTTACTCAACCATCATCAAAGTTACAGATAGTGCTACCACAAGATGAAATCAATGCAAACTATGAACATAACTTTGGCATCATACAAATTGTTGATCTCCAAGGAAATCCAATAATTCCTGCATTTGATGTTAAATCAAAAATTGTTTCATCCAATGAGGGTGTAATTGAAGCAGTTGATGACGCTGTAATTCCTTCTGGGCTCTCTTATACAACATTTCCAATTAAAACTACTGGTGTTGAAGGTATCTCTGTTATTTCAGCAAGCGCTAAAGGTGTAATTGGAACAAATCACGAAGTTAGCACAAGCGCATTAGCTACCAAATTAAAAATATCTACAACTGGATTGGTTGATAAACTAAAGTCTAATGAAGAATTGGAAATTAAATTATTTGTTGATGATGATAGTGCTGAATCTGTATCTGGTGCTATTGTTAAAATTGAAACAGATGGTAATTCTTTGGTTAATCCAGGTGTAATTAGAACTGGTTCTGATGGAAGCGCTGTTTTTAGCTTGACTGCAACAAATGGTCCAACCACAACAATTAATTTTATTGCAAATGCTGAAGGCTATACAGAAGCAAAAGATTCACTACTAGTCAATGTTGATGCCCCGACAAAATCTAGTTCATTTGCAAATCTAAACCTTCCAGAATGGATTGTCTATGTTATATTTGCAGTTATTCTTGTAATGGTAGTTATGGTCATATTATTCCTTAAAAAATCAAAAGTTAAAGTAACTGAAGATTGGGAAGAAGAAGAAATTTAACTAGAACTAATCTTTTTTTAATAATTGATACTCTCTGTTTGGTTTAGAGTAATACGTGTCAGATTTCTTTTAGCATCTGTAATTGCAGTATCTGTTGGACTTGCAATAGCTTGGCGTCAAAATTTGACAATTGATCCTCTTGATGCTATTTTGACATTTTGTGGTGTACTGTCACTACATGCTAGTGTTGATTTGCTAAATGATTATTGGGATTACAAAAGGGGAATAGATACAGCAACAAAGAGAACCAAAATGAGTGGCGGCACTGGCGTTTTACCAGAAGGATTACTCCAACCATCATCTGTTTATCGCGCCGGGATTGGCTTTTTAATAGTAGGATCAGTAATTGGAAGTTATTTTGTATTTACTGACGGAGTAATAATTGCCGTAATTTTGGGATTTGCTATTTTATCTATCTATTTTTACTCTACTAAGATTATCGACTCTGGACTAGCAGAGTTTTTTGTTGCTCTAAAGGGCACGATGATTGTAATTGGAACATTCTTTATCCAATCAAATCAAGTGACTATTGAATCCGTTTTAGGTGGAATAGTTGTGGGCGTATTATCATCGCTAGTTCTTTTTGTTGCTTCTTTTCCTGATCATGACGCAGATAAATCTAAGGGAAGAAAAACTCTAGTTATTGTAGTAGGAAAAGAAAAGGCAACCTATCTGTTTTGGGCATTTCCTTCAATTTCCTACTCTATTATTATTGTTGGAGTTTTCATTGGCGTTTTTCCATATTTATCACTCATCACACTAGTTAGCGCACCATTAATGATAAAAGCTGGATTTGGGCTGAAGAGAAATTTTAATTCTGTTGATGAATTACTCCCTTCAATGTCTTCTACATTGTTATTTAGCAGGGTTACAGGAGCATTGTTTGTACTTAGTTTCTTGCCCGGTTTTTAATTCCAATGCCCTAAACATAAATTCAGTAGCAGTTGATGATTATTATGATTTCAGGTTTTGCTACGTTTGATGGAACAAAAAAATTCGTCGAAAATTCAGGCATATTGCCAATAAACTACAAACAAATCCAAAACCTCTACCTCTCCAATGTTGGAATTGGCACATACCTTGGAGAGCCAAACGAAAAGACAGACATTCTTGTAAAAAATGCAGTCAAACAGTCTATCTTATCTGGAATTAATGTAATTGATACTGCAATAAACTACAGGGCGCAGAAAGCAGAACGCTCTGTAGGTAAAGCAATTTCTGAACTAGTTAAAGAGGGCAAAATTACACGTGATCAAATTTTTATCAGTTCAAAAAATGGCTATGTCACAAACGATGCAGATGTAAAACAAGATTTTTGGGAATATGTAAAAATTGAATATGCACAAAAAGGTGTTGTAAAAGAAGGCGACATCACATCTGGCTATCATTGTATGACACCTGCATATCTTGAGGATCAACTTGATCGTAGTTTGAAAAATCTAGGACTTGACTGTATTGATCTAATGTATTTGCATAATGCCGTAGAGGGACAAATCAAAGACATCTCTAAGGAAAAATTTTTACAAAATCTTGAATCCGTCTTTGAATTATATGAACGAAAAAGGAGGGAGGGAAAAATCAAGTTTTATGGTATGGCTACATGGGAATGCTTTCGCGTCTCTTCTGATAATCCACAATATCTCTCATTATCTGAAACCTTTGAGATGGCAAAAAAAATTGGTGGTGAAAACCACGGTTTTAGATTCATTCAACTCCCATTCAACATGCATTACGATCAAGCATTACTGGCAAAAAATCAAACACTAGATGGACAGTCTACCACAATACTTGAATCTGCCATTGCATTGAATGTAGGTGTGTTTACCAGTGTTCCATTAATGCAAGGAAGATTGTTAGCACCTGGAGCAATGCCTGAATTTAACGAGTTAAAACCATCTCTTCGTGCATTACAGTTTATTCGTTCTACACATGGTGTTTTAGCCCCTCTTGTTGGCCAAAAATCTCCTGAACATGTCTCTGAAAATCTTGAAATTATGAAAATTCCACCAATGTCTGAAAATGAATTTTTTACATTGGTAAAGAAATTGACTATGTAATTCATTATCCTGATACAAAATACAAAAACCTGTAAAAAGATAATAAATGGATATCCTGCAATCAAAAGTAGAATTTGTCGGCAAAAATTTTAGATTATCATAAAATTTGTAATGATATCAAGTCTTTAGACCAAAAAATTAGATTTGCAGGTATCATTAACGAAAGAGGTAGATTGGTAGCTGGTGGGATGAAAGAAAATGTTGAACCACTAGAAAATGAAAAAGATGATGAAATGATTTTCATGGAACTTGCATTAAGGGTAAAAATGAGAAAAGAGTTTGATAAACAACTGGGCATGGTAAATTTTGCATTAGCATCAAGAGAACGTGCACTGGCAATTAGTTTTCCAATAAACGACGATATCTTGTATGTTGTATCAGAACCAGATGCAGATTATGGCACTCTTCCAAAAGAGATACTACAAATCATCCATCCTTAATTTTTAATGATAATGTCCTCCAATTCTACATATCTATAAATAGAAATATTCACTGAAAAATTCGTGCCAGTAGATCCTGTTTGTGGAATTGAACTTGCTTCAGAATTAGCCGTCACACACGACTATGAAGGAAAAAAGCTATATTTTTGCTGCAATGGGTGCAGAAAAATATTCATAAGAAAACCAAAAAAATGGAAAAAAAATATCTAGATTGGAAAAGCCCCACACAAACGACAAAATTTTGAATTTTCAACATTGAAATTACAAAAAGGACACGAATTCACTCCTTGCAGATTTACTGGTTTACCATACAGATTCTTATAAATCTCATAATAATGCATGGATTCTTTTGTTCTAATGGTAACCTCATCTGTTTCTCTAGTTTTCTTTTTCTTTTCTAAAAACACTTGATCACTTATTACCGAATCAAATAGATTTGATAGTCCTGCAGTTCCTGAACCATCCTGCATTGGCGATTTCTCTCTCCAGGCAATTTGTTGAGGTATTTTCTCTTCAAAAGTTTTACGAAGAATCCACTTTCCATGTCTCTTTGTATCTCCATTTCTAACTTTGAGATTTGATGGAATTTTTTTTGCAAACTCTATGACCTCTTTATCAAGAAAAGGTGATTCTACAGTAACTCCAAGTGCTTTTCCAATTTTTTGGGTTGGAAAATGCATTACAGCACATACTCTTTGAATTTCTTTATCCAGATCTTCTTCTGATTTGTTTATCAAAAAACTATATCCTGCAAACAGCTCATCTGCACCGTCTCCTGTGATTATTCCAGCATAGTTTTGTTCCTTTGCCCATTTTATTGCCAAATACATTACTACATTATTTCTTATTTCTATATCGTTAAAGTTTTTGAGAATTTTTATCGTATCTTCAATGGCACTTAGAATATCCTCAGTACTTACATGATTAATTGTAAGTGGTATATCAAATTCCTTTGAAACCCTCTGACAATATACAAGATCATTTCCAACAAAGTCTTTAGCAATAATTGCTATGGTGTTTGGCTTTCTTTCCTTTAGAAAATATGCAATAATGGTACTGTCCAATCCCCCTGATAATGCAATTGTATTTGATTTACAAGAATCACATGATTCTTTTAGCAACTGGTACAATTTTTTGGAAATGTCCTCCAACAATTAGATCATGTTTTTGAAACTAAAATAGGTTAGCCTAATTAATTTTTAATTCAAAATTTAGGCATTTGTCTCTATTGCAAACTTTAAATCCTTTATGCCAACTTTGTGAGTTAATGTTACTCCCTGCAGAAATTGAATCAAAATCTCTAATCCCTGCGTTAAGAGCTATTCTTGCAAAAAAACTAGCCGAAGATCATAGTATTCGTGAAGACGAAATTTCAAAAATGTTGGGTGTTACACAAGCAGCTGTGAGCAATTACATCCGTGGAACGCGTGGTGACCCATCTTTGATTGCAAAGCTTTTAGCAGAAAAGCAAGTTGCAACGCTGATTAATGAATTAACTGATAATCTCTCATCTGATATGGCTTATACTCCATCAAGCCTTTCAAAATTCATTGGCCTTTGTAATTATATTAAATCAAGTCTGTTAATCTGTGAAATTCATCATAATCTTGAATCTAATATTGATGAAAAAGTTTGTAAGGAATGCGAAAACATGCTTCTAAAAGGCCCTGGAAGCGTTTACTAGAATTTAATTAAAATTATTTCAATATTTGAAGTCATACTTCCAATACCTGCTGCGGCTTCCGTATCAAGTTTGATTTTTTCAACTTTTGAATTTCCATGAAGCATCTTTTCTGTAATAATGTTTGCGACAGCAACCGCGTTTGGAATGGAATTTCCAACTGCTCTGAGAATGACTTTCTTTTTATTTCCAAGTATTGGTAATAGATCTATAGCTGATTGCATAACCGGGTCGTTTCTAATGTAAACTATGGTATCATCAGATTTATTGATCTGCTCTTGACCATGTTCTTGTTTAATCTTTTCCATGAGCATTGTTCAATAATTTGCAATTTTGTGTTCTATTAAGTTTTATCGATGATTGGTTCACTTAATCAAAGTAATCAATTGGTATGTTTTGATAATCTCCGTTTGGAAGTACTCTCCTAATGGTAATTGGTATTACTCTTTGTTCCAATTCCTCCATTGCGATATCTAGTGAAATTCTTGCAGTTTTTGGAATTGGGATGAATGGTGGTGCACCTAGAGATAATTGTAATGCTCTTGCACCCATGATTCTCGCTTTTTCAAATCTCGTCATTGTTGGAGGTCCAATTGTTATTTTACCTTTCTCACAAGGAATCTCTATTGGCTCATGTTCTTCTATTGTTTCTACTACCTCTCTATTTTCAATCTCTTTGATTCTTTTTTCAAGTGCATCTTGTTGTTTTTCAGTTAATGGTTCTAGCCCTTCGTTTTTCTCGATTAATTTTCGATAAGTATCTAATGCTTTGTTTAATCCTGTGTTTACCTCAACATCGCCTTCGAAAACTTCTTCTACTTCTGGAGCTTCTACAAATTCTTCCGGCTCTTCAACAATTAATTCTGGTTCGTTAGGATCCGACAAGTACAGAAATTCTTTTAAAGCGTTATATAATCCAATAATTCTAAAGTTTAAATTGAGTTCTTCATCAGTCTCCAAAAAAAAGATGATTTTAGAAATTATGGGAAAAGCAAAGATTCCAATTGATCTAAAGCGACATTTGTCCCCACGAACAGTTGGTGCAATAATGAGGTCCTTACCATTGGAGGGACATGCTCATTTTCTAGGAAAAAACATTGCTTACTTTGAATCCGCAGTTGACTCTGGAATTGAAAGAGCTAAAAAAGAATTCAAAAAGGGAGATGTTGCATTTTTTTCATCTGCTGGAAGCTTGTGTTTTTTTATTGAAGATGCATCTCCTGGAAAAATAATGACTCCTATAGGAAAAATATTGGAAAACATAGACGCACTAAAGAACGTAAAATCTGGAGATGTTTTTCGTCTCTATGAAGAAACTGATTGATAGATGTGATGGCCACTATACCCACCAACACGTTTGACCAATCCTTTCTTTGTTAAATTTATTAGAAATGCATTTGCTGCGGAAATTTTAACACCTGTTTGTCTTGCAAGATCATGCATTGTTATTACTTTGGCATTTTGTATTATTTTCATTGCCTCTTTTTCATTTACCATAACTGTGATCTCTGCTTTACGTGCTCCTCCCTCTCCCTTTTCTTTTCTACCTTTTTTTGAATCCTTTGAATCCTTTGATCCTTGAGTTTTATCTTGCTTGGCAGCAGTAACTTTTTTTGTTCCACCCATAATCTGAGAAAAAAATATTCCTCTTATAAACGATGTATAATACATAAATCCAAAACGGATTCATACCTTTGCAGAACAAAATCTGGTCATATCTACCTAAAAAATTTCAAATATAAATAACATCATGATTCTATCTTATCATGGGTGTTATTTCCAAAGGTGCTAAATGTAATGTTGAGGGCTGCGAAAAAGAAGGCGCCCGTTCATTAAACACCGCCAAGGTAGAAAATGCTGGTTTGCGTGTAAACTCTGCTGGTAAAAAAACTGTTCTCTGTAAAGATCATTACAAAGAATGGAAAAAGGAATCTAAAGATGATCGAGACCTAGAACGTGCTCGCTTTAACAAGTTTTAGTTTTTCTTAATTTTCTTTACTTTTTGTTTATAATCATTTTCTAGATTTTTTAATAATTCTGCTATAGTTTCTCATAAAACTACACTAGTTTTTTATACAGTTTTTTGGTTTTCTTGATTTTTGATTAGTAATAACAAACAGTGCAAAAATCGGGAATGCTATTGCGGTGTCTACATAAATTCTGATCATGTCATGACAAGCATCTTGAACTTTACCACAGCTTTTTTCTTCCCACAGAGTTGCACCTGATAATTCCACAGTATCTGGTCTTACATTTGTGATTCGTACGATGTAACCCTGCACATTGTTTCTTTGTAATATTTGATCTAAAAGTGGACCTATTTACTGCACAGTTTTTTTGGAACTCCTTTACCAAGTTCAACTATTTCTGATTTTTTTGAATTATATGAATTGAGACTTGGCCGATTATTTCTTTTACAAAATCAAGCCTGCACACTTTTTACTGTGTATCTGTGACCTGCCAAGTTTATTGCCAATGAAGAATCTTTCATATGTGAGAGCAATATGCCGATAACACAAAATGAATATTGTTGACATGCATAATCCACAACGGGTAAACCGCAAGCCTGATGATTTTAAAGTGCTATTTTCTTTAGGTACCTTTGTAGACCAAGGATTTTCCATACATAAAGTTGAACTACGTTTGTATTTGGAAAAAAATGATGAGAAATTGGGACCTTATTCCCTGATCACATCATTTGTGGAAACTGACAAGGGCTCAGTAGAAATGATTTATGATGAAGGATTTCGTGGAGAGGACACACTTAATCGCACAGTGCAATTTCTAACATCACATTTGGGCGTATCTGGATTGATTTTGAGATCAATCATTACGCTAAAAGAACAAATTGAAAAAAACAAAATATAACCTTAATTGTGTTTTGACTACCATTTTTCCTATCGAACTCTGGAAATTATAACAATATGTATAGCACTGAATAAATTTTAACTTTAAAAAAATGATGTGATTTGAATATTTGAGAAATACTGACTAGCATTTTTCTTGTAATTAATTTTTTATTATGTAGTATATTGAATGGTATTTGATTCAAAATTCAAGATATTTGAATTTACACTATTGATTAGTTTAAATTTCTTACATTTTTATTTTTTAGGGAATTGGGTTTTTTATCACTATCTTTGATGTTTCATTCAATATTTTTGAAGATACAACTTCTGCTCCTGAAACTACATCTTTTCCTTCCACTTTAGAAAAAACTTCTTTGGCTGAATCGATAGTTTGTTCAACTTTGGGCTTTGCTAAATCAAAAATGTTTGTGAATAGAAATACAATGACTATGGCAACTACTGCTATTCCAATTCCGATATACATTCCACTTGAGCCCATACTAACCTTTTTTCTAGTATGTTGTATTTTAATGGTTCTGATGTTTTTTATTTCAGAGTTTTTGGATGAACTCTACTACATAACTAAATCTTTTTTTTAGAACAATTTTGAATTTATTGTCCTTTGAAAATTCATTATTGTTAAAATTTTATAATTTGGAGATTATTTAATTCTACAAGACTTTTCATTCATCCTTAATGACATAAAGACAAGAATACTTTAATCTAATTATGTTATCTATATAATATTTAGAAACAAGTTGGAATAATTTTCTACCTCTGATCTGTCAGGATGTTTCATTATTTTTGTTTATGATAATAATAATGTAAAAAACACGTAGAAATTACTTCTCTTTAAGATATTGAAAATGTTGATATTAAACATTCTAAAAATTTGGAAAAATGCCTTTCATATTAATTGGTGAAAAATAAGACGTAATCAATCCCAGCACCTGAAAAATACTTGATGGGGTGACTATATTTATTGAAGTTGACACTCTTCGCATTTTTTCATGCTGCGCTCAGAACGAGTCTCTAATTCTAGATGGCATCCTTTACAAATTATTCTATTTCTCATATTTACTCTCATCACGCAAATTTATTTTAATGATTTTATGCACTTTTGGCTAACTATTGCTTAGCATGAAATTAACAAGGTTGTTTCTCTGATGATTGAAAATCAGTTCTTTTAGAAATTTGCGCTAAAATGGCTTTTTCGAATAATTCTATATATCTTTACATAGACAAAAGTACAAAACTACTATCCCTAGTGTGCCAAAAGCTTATGCTAAGCTCGGGAAACAGATTCACATGATATCAAACCGTTAGGTCTGACAAGAGATCGTCCTGCTTCTCGGCGACAATATATTGTGTTTTTAACTAAAAAGGGACGCGTATAATTTGTTAGACAAATGATAATGATCGCCGATTACTTTGTGATCTTGGGCATGTTCAATTCATATTTTGATCATCCACTAGTCTGACACAGATTTTTAACCCCGACGAGTAGAAACTGTTTTTATTAATTGACGATATCACCTGTTAGTAAAAAATAGGCATGCTTCAAGTCATCTATTCTGAAAATATTTGGTAAATTAGCCAAAGATTTAATTCAATTATTGTTTGGTTTGAAATTGTGCGTATCTTACAACTACACTGTGACAGCATAGAATACACTCCCACAAAAAAGGAGATAAAAAGTGCTGAAGATATTACTCCTGAAACAAAGAAATTGGAGGAAGTGGTTGTCGCATTTATAGCAATTGAGCAAGGCGATGATTCTTCTGTTGCACAAAATGCAATATCTCAAATTAAAAATTCAATGCAAAAAATAGGCTGCAAAAAATTACTGTTGTATCCATATGCTCATCTTAGCTCCAATTTGGCATCTCCGATTACCGCCTTAGTACTAATAAAAGAAATGGAATCATCTGCATCTGACCTTGAAGTTTCACACTCTCCTTTTGGCTGGACAAAATCGTACCAAGTTAAAGTTAAGGGACATCCACTCGCTGAAAGCTCCAAAGTAATAACAAAAGAAAATACGGACAAAAAAGTTGAGGGTGAAGAAAAGGAAATGACTTCTGAAGCACTAAAGGGTGAGTCTAAGATCACATCTTATTGGAAAATACTTTCACCTGATGGAACACTAGATAATATTGGAGATTTCAATTTTTCAAATTATAAAAAACTTGAAGTACTTGCAAAATACGAATCTGCAAAAAAGCGAGCAGTGGATGAACCTCCACCACATGTGGCATTGATGAAAAAAATGGCAATTGCAGATTATGAACCCGCCTCTGATTCCGGAAACATGCGATTTTTTCCAAACGGCCGTTTGATTAAATCTCTTATTGAGAGATATGTGACGGATAGAGTCAAAGAGTATGGTGGATACGAAGTTGAAACTCCGATTATGTATGATTCTCATCATCCCAGTATGGTTAGTTATTTTAATCGATTTCCTGCAAGACAATATAATATTGATTCAGAAGGCAAGAAACTCTTTTTAAGATTTGCAGCCTGTTTTGGGCAATTTTTGATGGCAAATGACTATCAAATGTCACACAAGAATTTACCTTACCGTCTATACGAATTAACTCGATATAGTTTCAGACGTGAACAATCAGGTGAACTGGTTGGACTGAGGCGATTACGCGCATTTACAATGCCTGATTGCCATGCCTTTTGTAAAGACATTGAACAATCAATTCAAGAAATTAAAATCCGATTTGATTTATCTCGTGATGTTCTAAAAGAACTTGGAATTGAAAGCTCTGATTATGAAATGGCGATTCGATTCACTGAGGATTTTTATAATGAAAACAAGTCTTCAATTGAAGAGATTGTTAAAAAACATGGTAGACCAGTGCTGGTTGAAATGTGGAGAGAAAAGTTCTTTTATTTTGTTTTGAAATGGGAATTTAACTTTATTGACAATTTTGGAAAAGCGTCTGCACTTTCCACTGATCAAATAGATGTAGAAAATGGAGAACGCTATGGGATTAAATTTGTAGATGAAAATAACGCCTCAAAACATCCTATTATTTTGCACAATTCACCAAGCGGCGCAATTGAAAGAATTATCTACGTACTTTTGGAAAAGGCAGCACAAGATATAGTTGAAGGTAGAAAACCACAGTTTCCACTATGGCTTGCACCTACCCAAGTACGAGTAATTCCGCTAACCGAAGAATTTTCTAAAATCTGCGATACTTTGGCCGATAACCTATCTTCTAACAACATTAGAGTTGACATTGATGACAGAAATGAAAGTATTGGAAAACGAATTCGTGACTCTGAAAAAGAATGGATTCGTTACACACTTGTGATTGGAGAAAAAGAAGCAAATTCAAAAAATCTAAGTATCAGAGATAGGCAATCAGGAGATGTACGAGAATTGACCTTTGATGATTTTATTAATGAAGCAAGTGCGCAAACAAGGGGCAAACCCTTCACGGGGCTAAACCTTCCAAAATATCTTTCACAAAGACCTCAATTAATGGTGTAAAAAAATGAGTTTCCTAGATTTATACATGAATAGAAATCCTCTGATTACTGCTTCTAATAGTGATTCTGAACCTGTGGCCACTGTCTTTGGAATTCCATTTGATTCTACACACTCTTACAAACCTGGATGCAGATTTGGGCCAGATGTGATTCGTGACGCATTTAACAACATTGAGATATTTCATCCTCAATTTGGCATTGATTTGGAAACTGTGAATATTGAAGACCTTGGGAATACATCTCATACGGTTTTGGCAAGTGAAATGATTGAGATGGTTGGCAAAATCACCAAGGAATTAGTTGCAAAAAAAAGACAACTGTTCATTTTAGGCGGGGAACACTCTATTACATATGGTACTTTCATGAGCTTCCCAAAAGAAACCGGTTATGTTGTATTTGATGCCCATTATGATTTACGTGATGAGTATGCAAACGTCAAACTAAGTCATGCAGCATATCTTAGAAGAATTGTCGAAAAAAGGGGCGCTCAGAATATTTTGCATGTTGGTGCAAGAGCCTTTGTAAAAGAAGAGCTTGAATTTCTAAAAGAAAATAACATTAAAACAATTTCTGACAGACAAATACGTGAAGGAAAAGGTCCACAGCTTCTAAACGAGTTTGCATCCTCTTTTGATTCACTGTATACTAGTTTTGATCTTGATGTTTTAGATCCTGCATATGCTCCAGGAGTTGGTAACCCTGAGGCTGTAGGTATGACGTCCAGGGAACTATTTGATTTGATTTACTCCCTTGAGAATAAAAAAGTCACAGGTGTTGATATTGTTGAACTAAATCCGCAATATGATAATGGGGCTACTGCATCAATTGCGGCAAAAATAATGTCTACATTAATTGCGATGAATCTGGCTCAAAATTAGTAAATCTAGATTGACTAATTATTGACAGAAATTACTATGGCCCTGTTTTATCTTTATTTTTTTAACATTAATGATGACTGACATTTTGAATAATGATTCATGCATATACTGCAAGGAGCGTCTTGATTTTTTGACTAACTGTATGGTTTGTGAACAGCCATCTCAATTCTCCAAATGCACTCACTATGGCGATGATCTTCATACCGAATGTATCATTTCTGATGATCTGGGATGATTATCTGTTAATCGATCAAGCATTAAAAATATTTTTTTATACGACTAGATGCACCCTAATTTGACATACTTAGTTAGAATATATTTGGTAAATTTTATTTCAGATTTGTAATGAGTGTAATAAAATCAGATCTGCTAAAAATCATTGAATCTATTATTGATCTGGATCCTAAAATGAGGTTTGCCGCAATCATTGATACCAAAGGAAACATCAGAGAAGGAATTATGAAGAGTGGAAAAACCTCTCTTAAAAATCAAAAAGAAGAAGAACATTTTTGCAAACAGGTTGCCCAGAGGAGAAAAATGAGGCAAGAATTTGACAGAACTCTTGGCAAAGTTCGTTATGTTCATGTTGAGAGAGAAAAAGTGACCCAAATGGTAACTTATGGGAAAAGAAATATTATTTATTTTACAATGGAACCTGAAATGCCAATTGATACAAAAATTAGACTAGTCACAAAAATTAAAAGAATTACTGCTGACCTTTAACTTTTCAATATGGCATTCTTTTTTAAATCTTCATTAAATTTTTTTATTGTGGATTTAAAGATGTTCGAATATGACACGCATTATGGAAAATGTTCTCAAATACTCATCCATTTATCAAAGACTAAATCCAAAACAATGGACATTATTGCGGTAAAATTCATTTAATGACATGTCACTATAATCTAATACCGGATGGACAAAATCAAGTAAAACAACTGTTTGAAAACGAATTTGCTTTTAACGTATCTAATTTTCTTCCAATACATTTTGTTAGAAAATATAATGTTGATAAAGAATTATCTTGGTTTTGTGGAGTCTTGTAAAATCGTGTGAATCATTTTTGTGAAAAGTTATTTGAATTGGCTCAAAATTACTATGATTGATTTAAACTTGGAATATTTTTTAGTTTTTTATGATCCTGATTTTTTTATTACTATTTCCTTTTTTTGGTAATAGTTATTTATGTTAATATTAAAATCTGAATAGTAGATTGTATGCTAAAACCACTTAAAATTTTGATTGATGAAATGGATGATGGATGGGATGATAAACTTCGTAAGCTAGGTTATGATGCATACAGTGTCAAAAAACTACGCACTGAAGGTCATAAACTACGTACTGATTACTCTGTAATCAATTTTGCAAAGGAAAATAATATGGTTTTGATTACAAGGGATGCTGAAAGTGGTCAGGCATGTCATGAAAATAACTTACCCTTCATTTTGTTGGATAACGATGAAATTTTTAAAATTATTGTAGAAAAACTAAAACAGTTGTAATAATTTTGTGATATTTTGGTAATTACTGTTTAATTGATAGAGCGGGAGTCTATTTGTGAAATTCTTAGATTTGCTATTATTTCGTTAAGGAATTCTTCTTCTGGCTGATGTGCAATGTTTTCTAGAATATTTTCCCAACAATCGCTTATTTTTCTCGTGATCTGTGAAAACATTTTGTCTTTTTTAAAAGTAGGGTAGTGTGATAAAAGTTTCATTACCCCGTCTATGGATTGAATAATGTGGATAAAATGTATTATCGTTCTCAATCTTTCTTGAAATTCAATTTTATTTTGATCATTGATTTGACTAAATTCTTTAATTTCATCAAAAACCATTTCAATTTCTCTATACACGCTTTTAAGTTGATTATTTACAGACTCAGATAAGTTGATCAGATTGTATTCTATATGTGATTTACTATGCATTTTTTTTTCAACCTCACCTGATTCTACAAGTGAACTAATTTCTCTATACACTAATTTTTCATTTCCAACTTTTTTTATTACCCTACTCACGAGTTCGTTCCCACGAATTTTTCCATTTTCATTTAATACACGTATTATCTCTGTTCTAATAATATCTGAGTCTACTACCATCTCTATTTCAAATAGAATTAGTTTTACTTAAACCTAGAATTGATAAACACATTTTTTATATATGACTGGCGATTCTATCATGTTTTGTGCCTCAGTCAATTTCTATTTGCCATATTTTTCTAAAACTGCTGCTTCTCCATCGCTCTTAATTTCTTTAGTTAATTCCTCTAAAATTCTAATCCCATTTAAAATCGACTCTTTATCTAATTTTTTATTTCCCATCTTGTGTTTTAAAACTATTTTTTCATTATTTATGAAACTCAATAAACTTACGCTTTTTTACATCTCTAGATTTATGTAGAATTTTACATAATCTGTAACTGTTTTTATTCCCACGTTTTTTGTTTTGATTTCTAGTATTTGATTTGACCGATGCAATTTTGACTATTATTTAGAATCTCTGATAATTCTCCCCAAAATCTGTCATATTGTGAACAAACAGAATCTTATCTTTATGGGCATATCATTCAATCCATGTTAAAATTTGTGTGGGGTATCGTGAATGAAAAAAAAGAAAGTTCTAAAAGAAAAACTGAAAAATTAGAAAAGAAATCGAGTGAACGCGTACACGGCGACCAATTTAATCAAAATATTAATAATGCTGACAAAAAAAACAATAACTAGAAGAATATCTCTATTTTTATTAAAAAATCAGCCCGATTATAACTAAATTAAAATTTGATAAAAGAAGGCAACGGATAGAGATGAATAACCTATAATACACTATTATTTTTTAATCCTTATTGAATATTTTATTTTAATTGCATAGAAATTAAATTAGGATTGTTTTCATTTATTTTGTGGATAGATGTGACACTAGAGTTCGTGCATACAAAAATGGTAAAACATTTGATCAATGTAGAGAAATTGCTGAATCAATAAACCCTTCATTTAAGAAACAAATTAAAGAACATAACAAGGTACTCTGGACTGAGATATTAAATCAAGTAGATCACGATGAATTAATTTACAAACTCACATTAAAATTTCTTAGACGTGACGGTTATGACATAGGAAATAGTAAAACTCCTGAAGTTAAAAAATTTATTTTGTAGGATCTATTTTGCAACTTCCATCGGAGTTTCGTAACTTCTTTGCCATCACAAAAGGCGTAACTAACAACACCGGTATTGATACTGCAATAAATAATGTTTGTAGCTGTGTAAGTGCAATCGATAATGCAATACCACTTGCAGTTCCTATGAAAATAGATAAAAATGTACCAGCGCATGTAGGACATGCTATGAATAATCCTGTCATTGCACCAATTGTACTCATCCCCCTACCTTTCTTTGAAATCGTATATGCGCTTACTGCAATAGATGCGTTTAATCCAACCAAATAAGATACAATTACCTGTAATACAAAATTGATAGGTATGATTTGTAATCCCACATGTTCTGTCAAGTAGATGATTATTTTTGGCATATAACCAGGATCATCACAACACGGGGCTACGAACCCAGATGGAATTTTTGCTCCATAGTGTATTGCAAAATTTACTTCTGGTTGATATACCAACGTTCCTGATACAAGTGAAAAAAAAATTCCGTATCCAACAAAGGCTAAAACAAAAATCTTTTTTGACTTTCTATTCCATGTAGTTATTGCAATAATTGTAATTAGATCTTTTTCTTTCCTTTCTACTTTGTTTCTATGGTATAGGTAAATTCCATAACTAATTGCCCCAAATGCTGCCAAAAGTATTATGTAAAATCCATATGCAATACGTTGAATTGAATCGGAGGCATCTGGAGTGAATGTTGATGATTCTTGATATCTGGAATATATTATGAATATGATTGCTATTGCAGTAGATCCTAAAACCATTAGCTTTTTTCCACTATGGTTGTCTGACTTTTGAGTTTCCATTATTCTGAGTTATTTGTTATTGAATTAAATCCTATTCTGTTTTTGATGATTTTCTAGATAAATTTAGGCATCATTATGTGGATTATGACAATAATCTTCCCCTCTTCAAATTATATTTAGAAATGATGATGCGATTCTACATTGATCGACATATTGCCCATCTTGTGATGTATTCATCTATAATAATTCCTAGTTTATTTTCATCATCCACGGCAATAATATTATCAGATTCATAATCTTGTGGTATTCTAGATGTTTCTCATATGTGTACATTTGCTATATCATTAGAAAATCTCTATTCATGTAAGTAGAAACATATTTTGTAAGAACGTGTGTTATAGAGCGTTCGGATTTGTCGACATCAAATCATCCACATGAAAATTTTAGGATTTTATTTCGTTGTCTGATTGTTGTAATAAATTCAATCATGATTAAACCCAAAAACTTTAGTATCTTTATAAGTACTGACTTGAGATATTAGATGTAGATATAATGGAAATTGATCAAGCACAAGAGCCTGATTATGAGACAGTGAAAATTGATTATGTTGGTTTTGTTGACCCCTATGCAGTTGAAGGGATGGTCGTTCTAAAAGCATCTGATGGTAAAGAATTCCACATGAGGGCGTTTTCTGGTGAAGTTGCACGACACATATCCAGTTTTATAGAAAGTACTGAAGAACCAGCTCCATCAATTTACAAAATGATGGAGGAGATTTGTGAGGAAAATGAGTTGGTCTTAGTCAAGGTAAAAATTTATGATAGTGGTGAAGTGCTTCGAGCCAACTTGTATTTTACTGGAAAAAAGGACATGGTATTACGAAATTATCGTGCCTCTGACGCTATGGCATTAGGCGCATTTTACAACATTCCGATACTAGTCCGGAAAAATCTGCTTAAAGAACATATGGAAGCCTAGCAAATTAAATGAATATTTTTAATTTATCATAATTTTGAATGGTTTTTCTAGTGTATTGTCAATTAACTATGAATAACAGAAATAATTTTGGAAAATTGTTAAATATATGTTCTCAATATATTCATTCTAAAGTAACTCAGATGATTGTAACTATCATCGAGGATTTTTGATTCCAATCTGCTCTCATTTGAATTTTACAATGATCATGATGCAAAATCAATATGGGTAAAAATACATACTCGCAAGTTAACTTTGGTCATGATCTTGACTATCTCTAATTGAACCCTATTCTGTTTTTTATCTATTTATTTGAGTCTGACCTTTCTATGATTTAAATATTGGACCTAAAACATCTCTGAAATCACATGATCAAACAAATTCTAAATTAAAATTGGTTTTTGTTTGAATTTGACACATATGATATTCACGCCCTCCAGAATTTCTTGAATTTTTGGATAGACTGATCTATTTTCTATTATATCATTTTTAATTACTCTGAGATGATGCATTATTTTTTTTACCTGCTTGTTTTTCTGCGTATGTGAGATTGACGCATTTGACAGATCTTTTAGATTATCTGCTATGTCACACAATTTAATAATTTTTTCGTGAAGCGTCGCATCTTTTAACTGGTTGATGTAATGTGCTTCTCTGTCTTTTTTTGGAAGATTATGGTCTTTTGTTAGCGACAAAACAGTTACTGCTACCTCTCTTCCAAATCTCTCATTAATCTGATCAAAATCCACATCTGTATCTTCTAATATGTCGTGGAGCCAAGCAGCACAAAGAGCACTCTTATCTGTAATTCCCAAGTTTTTGAGTCTACTGACAACTCCTTCTAAATGATCAGAATATGGCCTTATGCCATTTCTTGTTTTTTGATTTTTATGCTTCTCTTGGGCGAATTTTTTTGCTCCTAGAACCAGATCTGTAGAATCATCCATTTTCAAATTGACCATTCTCTCATATGTAGAGGTTTATTATCAAAATATTCATTGGATTTAGATCCGAGTCTGCAATTTAAAATGAAAAATGCTTCATAATTCGGCAAACTCATCAACAATCAGATATAGCTTTTTTATTAATCATCAGCACTTGATCTGTTCTATGTTCCAAGATATATGGGTATAACAGGCAGATTTATGATTATTGCTTTTCAGAACATTTTTCATGTGCTTCTTATAATAATTCTTTATGGCTAATCTTGAGATCTTATATCAAAATATTGCAGCTAAAGTTATTGCAAGATGTCATGGAAGTATCAAAATCACAAAACATGGAAAAATTCTAGAGGTATATGACATGCATAGACACATTTGGAGTAAAGGTCTTGCAGGATTAATAATTAAAGAGGAATGTAAAAATGCTAATTTACGGGAATGGGAATTTGCAAATGTTAGAAATTATGTCATAAGAGAACTTGGCTCTTAATTTTATGTGTCTTTTTGGATTTAAAATCTAATAGGTAACTTTTCGTATAAGATGTGGTTCTTTTAGCATTACTTGGTGATCTTTTGAAGCATACAAGTCTACCTCTTTTAGATTGTAATTTGTAATTACCGTTAATGCTTCACAACGCGTACACAGGAGTGTCTGGCCATTTGATCTTCTTTCAAAGACAACGTTTTTTTCTAATTTGTCCTCTTTTTTACATGTGGGACAAAGTTTTGGTTCTTTTAGTATTGTGATTATTTCACGGATGTATATCGTTCTGGACAATCGTCTTTTTAATCAAAAAACCTACAATAAAGAGTTTGTATTTTATGTTAACTGGCATCCAGCAATTCTATTTCAAATAAAAACCGTTTAATTATTTGAAACGAACCGTTAGGTATTCAATTTATTTCCTAATCTAGCCAATTAACATCTATGTAATACCTCATCAATCAAATATGTTTTTGTAATAAAATTTTGAATTTTATTATTTGAGATAAAATTTTATTTTGTATTTTATAGAATTATTTAACTAATTAAATCGATGATAATTTTTATTAAATCCTGTTTCTTGATGTAATCTAGATTTTTTAATGAAATAATCCTCTCTAGTTTTTACACTCTTAATTTCATATTGAAAATACATTTGAAAAATTGCTTCTGAGAATTGATTGTAATTGGAATCCCTATTAGTTTTGTATATGTAATTAAAATTTATACAATAAGTGTATATTTATTATAATTTTTACTATAAAGTTTTAAATAGTGTTATGTCTTATACTAATTGATGTCGTTATTTGCAAAATATAACGATTAGTCAGCGTAGCCCTGCAGAACGAAAAAGGCAATCAGGCGTTTAACGTCCTGACCATGAGAGGAAATCTCTCTGTGTTCTGCAATTGAGGGTTACGCCTTTTCATTTTCTAAATTTACCATTCTATGGTTGAATTAGAAAAGTAACTCCCGATCATTCTCCTCACACTGGCATTTTATTTTGTATCCGTTGATGTATTTGAGATATTCTAAATCTGTGCATGGGCCATTATCTGGCATGGTGATTTTGCTGTTACATGCTCTACATCTAGCAATAAAATTATTCAATTAGTTAATTGAATTAAAATTATAAAAAAATCATTCGGCGTAGTTTTACATTTCAAAATGATTCTATGTTACTATCTCGTCTAGACGGTCTTCTTCTTGAGCGCGTCTTATCTCCATGGCAATTCTTCTACCCACGCCAAAAGTTTGACCATATTGATATTTTGTATATGGGCTAGTAGTTGCTACAATTGGATTTCCTGGCACTCTTAGTGATACATCATATACTATCAATTCCAAATCTTTTGTGATGACGCTTTGAAGCGAAAATGGACCTATAATTCCTGGTGAGTATTCTTTTTTTACTGCTGCTGCAAATTTATCTCCCATTTTAATTACTTTTTCAAGAAGTGACTCTCTAATACTTGCTGGGGTGTGCCCAACTTCAATATTTTGTAAATCAATGTCTATTCCCAATTGCTGTTTTGCGGGAAGGGCATTAAAATCATGAACGTTGGTTTGTAATCTTCTCTCTATTCCTATAAAATCAACTTGTTTTGAAATTGGCGTATGAAAGAAATTAAAATTCATGTATGTCCCAATTGCCAGTTCTTCTATACTGGATCTCTCTAAATCCTTTCTAGAAATTATCCCTTTTTTTATTTTCTCCTCTGATTTCTCTTTATAGTCTTTGTAAGAGGACACGGTAAAGAAAGCACGCTCTAGTGGTCTTTTCATCTCTTGGACTTTAACAATACATGGTTTGTTGATACTTTTTGGATCTCTGAATAGCTTTGGAAAATTTATCTTTGCTTTTTCTAACAAGAAATATTGATTTCGCTTAGCTGTTCTTTCTTCTGCTCGGAATAATCTTCTATTCCCAAATATTGGTACTTTGAATGAATTTTCTAAATTTTCGTATCCCAAATATACAATAAATGATCTATGTGGAATAACAATAGTATTTGTATCTCTCAAATTTTTTTGAATTTTTGGCAATGCCATATCTTTGAATTTGTTTAAAACAACAATTTCATCTGCTATTCTTCCAAATCTCCTATATGGCTCATCTCTTCCTTTTTGACAGTAAACTACAGTATGAAAATTTTCGTCTTTTGCTCCATCCATGACCTCCAATGCTGAATGACTTCCCATTACTCCTATTCTAATATCCGAATAGTTGGCTACGATCTTCTTTATCTCAGAAGCTTTGATCACATCTTGACTAGAAAACAGGATCTAATATAGCTAATTTTCAATCATCTGGATCGATTCTATATTCACAATATTTTTCTGATAATAATTCCAAGAGCATCTGTTGTTGTATTCTCTTGAATTACAGATGACTGGAGTAATTTTGATATCTGCGATGATAATAGGGGGATTTTCTTTATGGCTTAAAAGAAGAAAAACTCAGCATGAATTTGATCTGGGCACGGATGATGAACAAAATTAACTAACTAGTGCCAAATTCCATATTCAATCTAATGGATAAAATAGTCTAAACTCTGACAATTAATAATGAGATTGATTATTGGAATTACTGGTAGCACTGGTGTTATCTACGGAATTCGTTTGTTGGAGGTTCTCAATAAATCCGGAATCGAGACTCATCTAATAATGTCTGAATGGGCTACAAAATGTATTTCAATGGAAACTGAATTTCAACTTGATTATGTCAAATCTCTTGCGACAAATATCTCGGATGAAAAAAATATGGCCTCTAGTGTTTCTAGTGGAACACACAAGGTTGATGGGATGATAATTGCACCCTGTAGCATGAAGACTCTTTCAGCTGTTGCAAATGGTTATGATGACACTCTAGTAGCAAGAGCTGCAGGTGTTACAATTAAAGAATCCAGAAAATTGATTCTGATGGTGAGGGAAACTCCACTATCTGCAATCCATCTTGAAAATATGCTTAAACTGTCTAGATTAGGGGTTGTAATTTTACCCCCCGTTACAGAATTTTATACCAAACCAAAAACCATTGATGATATTGTAAATCACGGTGTAGGAAAGTGTTTGGATCAATTTAACATTGAGCACAGTTTATACCCTCGTTGGGGCACTTTCTAGATTATATTTGCCAAAATTTGTTTTTGAAAAAATTATAAAATCGGATAGAAATAAAGTCTTTGAAACATCTACAAATTATGCTAATTTTCAAAAAATTCTTCCACAATATTTTCCATCAATTAGAGTAATTTCAATTCGAGGAAATATATCTGTTGTAGAAGAACATTTGATAATGGGAGGGCACGAATTAGTAATGATGGTAAAACATGTAATTAATGAACCCATATTGCACGAAATTTTTGTTATTGGAGGAGATGCAAAAGGTACTCATATCACGAAAAGATTTGAGTGCATTCCACAAGGAACTAAGATGATCATTGATGTGGATTGGAAACTAAAACGCATGACGAGGATAATTTATTTTCGCCGTAAAATTAATTTGCTTAAAGAATATTCAAAAATTATCGATGCTTTTACTGTAATTGTAGAAAACTAGTCTGATTTGACTTCTTTGTTTTTAAGATCGTTAAGCTCTTTTTCTCCCTCAAGCTTTCCTTTCTGGAATTCACCTTTGGCCTTGCCGAGTGTTCTTGCCAGTTCTGGAATTTTCTTTGCACCAAAAATAAACACACCTGCCAAAATCAAAACTATTAATATTTCCTGAAATCCCGGCATTGCAAGGAATAGATTATTTAGAACCATCTAATGAGTAGTCGTCTATTTAAGATTTAAATCTTTTTACGTTTTTTATGCTCAATTACTAACATTCCTCCAAGATATAGCACCATCATTGGTATTGCAATAAACCACATTGTAATTCCACTTCCATCTGGTGTGACGATTGCACCAAAAACTACCATTCCTAGTATTGCGTATCTTATATTTTTTCTCCAAAATTTACTATCAACTATTCCTAACATTGAAATCGTGTACATTATCATTGGAAGCTGAAATGACACCCCAAACGCAAGCAAATATTGTAAAACAAATGTAATAAAATCCATAATGTTGAGAAACGTAATCAATCCAGACGCATCTCCATAGCTGTAAAGAAATTCTAACATGTATGGAATTATTAAAAAATATGAAAAAATGCAACCTGTAACAAATAATCCCAATGCTGGAAGTGCGATGCTACGTGTAACCTTAATTTCCCGCTCTTTTAATCCTGGTTTTATGAAACCTACAAACTCTTTGATTATCATTGGCATTCCAACCACTATTGCAACAAGTGCCGCAACATAAATTTGAGCAAAGAGTGCTTGTCCTGGTTCTGTTTGTATTAGTTGAACTCCTTCTGGTACCAAATCATTTTTCATATAATTTGTAATCTGTGCTGCAACGTTGTTCACTGGATCTAATGCGGGATAGTACAGTTGAACACCTGCAATATCTATCGGGTACAAATGACATGAAATTACAAATACAAAAATTGCCCCTACAACTAAAATGATTCTCAAAAAACGTTTTCTTAACTCTTGTAGATGTTGATTGAAACCTTCAATTGATGACATCTAAAACATATCCATCTTAAACTATATCTATTTGCCTGGAATTGGCAGTAATTTTGATTCTGGCAATCCTGCATTTTTGAGTTCCTCTTGACTCAAATCTTGGAATTCTAATGATATGATGGCCTTGGTTTTGAATTTTTGTTCCATACTTTTAGCTAATGACGCAATGTCTTTTGCTGAATAAATTTCTCTTGAACCTTTAAGGAAAATTCTTTCTCCTTTTTCCATTTCTTTACCACCAAATTTTTCTTGAAGGAAACTTGTGATTGATGGTAACTCACTTCTTTTAATGTTGTTATAGTAATAGGTAATTCCTTTAACCGACTCATAGTCATATGGTGTACCATTTCTATACATGAAAAGACCTATGAATATTGCTTCTACCTCTGGTTCTCTAACGCATTTTATTTCCCAATTTAGTAATTTCTCTTCATTATAGACAAACTTTATCATTTCATCAGGAGTTATCTTCCAATACCTTGATCTTGTCAATTTGTTGTATTCCAAGTAATCTAATATAAATTTCAATGTTTAATTATTGCTGAATAATTTCAAAATTTCTACATGCTTGGGTCCTATCTTATTTGATAATATTGTTTGCCTAAATTCTAAATGCCAAAAAATGAAATATTCGACAGTAAAATTATTCAAAACCCCGTCAAAATATCTTGATTCTACAAATATCCTAAAATGCATTCTTTTAAAATGACTGAAATTTTTGATTTTATTATTAACATTATTTTATACTGGATATCTGTTTCCATATTACAAAAATAAAGAACTAGTGGTACTGATTATTTTTGATCTTTTTTTTATGGTAAAATCCAAAATCTGTTTTCAATTATTATAATTTCGCAGTTATTTGATCTTTAATCTGGCATTATGTTTCTTGGAAATAATTACTTCGATGACTAGACCTGCAATTATCACACACAATACTGTAACTACCGACCATAATAACTGAATTAATGGATCTGGGGTGGATACTTGAGGCATTGCAGAAGATATAGTGGTGGCTGCTTCATCAGATGGCATCGCTTTAAGTGCCATCTCTGGCGTTTCTGAAGGAACAGATTCCATCATGGGTTCTGATTGTTCAATATTATATTCTGTGTTAACCCCCTTTTGGATAATCTGAGATGAAAACCATGCCGCTAAGGACAATCCTCCAAGGGTTGCCAATCTATGAATCCTTGTGAAAGAATTAAAAAGAGATTTGCTATTTTTTGCAGGCTCGGACATTTTTGATGGTAGTATTATTATTGCAAGCTTGTCTACCGTGTAAAACTTCATGTCTCGAGATTTAGTATTTTTTTCAATATTTGCAATTTTTACCACTCCTGAATCCTGCATCTTTTTTAAATGATATATTACTAATGGTAATGAAATCTTTGTTTTTTGTGATATTTGATTTGCAGACATTGTCTCATTAAATAAAATCTTGAGGATCTCTCTACTTGAATCAGAACTTAGTATCTCTCCTATTGCCTTTATCTTTTGATCTTCAGTAGATAAAATTTCTACTCTATCTGAAATGGATATTGGATCATTTTCCTCATCATTATTCATTTACTCAATTACATTAGAAGGAACTTATTAACACTGTTGTTAAATTAAGTTCTAAATTCTTTTTGTTTTTCTAAAGGTTGATTTGTAAAATTTCTTATTTACTTGATTCGAGGTATAATATCTAATGGAATATGTGATTATGATTGGAGTTGCATTAAGTGGCAAAACCACCTATAGAGAAGCAAATTTTACTAATCATGAGGTTATAGCGTTATCTTATTCTGTTAATAATCGAAATGAGGAGATGAGAGTTATCGAAGAATATCTTAAAGAAGGAAAAAACATAGTAGTCGACGATACTAATTTGACACGTAAAATTAGACAGATGCATATAGATTTGGCTAAAAAATACAGTGCAAAAATAATTGGGATTTTTATGAATACATCATCAAATTTGTTACACCAGAGACAACTGAGAAGACACAATCCATTTCCCTTGGTAGCAATAAATAAACAGATTAAAGAACTTGAAACTCCTCTAAAAGAAGAAGGATTTGATTCGTTGATTGTAAAAAAAGATTACGTCCAGCCAAAGGGGACATAACATGTTTGATTTCTTTTACTTCTATATTGAAATTAAAGTTTCATTTTAAGTGTAACCGTATAAAACTAGTCGGAAGATAGATTAACCTCATTTTTATTTTTCAAATCATTCATGACTATTTTTAATGTGCATGTGACCATTGAAAACAAACCCGGAATTAGTGATCCTGAAGGTGAAACTATTCTAAATGATCTTGTATTGAAAGGTACTCACTCCACAATAACTGGAATTAAAACTGCAAAAATGTTAAAATTCACAATCAAAGAAAAAGATAAAAAATCTGCAAAACATAAAATCCAAGAAATCTGTGATGAATTACGCATTTACAATCCAATGGTAAGCAAAGTCACAATTGACGTATTTGATTCTTAATTTTATCTGATCATATCCTGTTTATTCAATTGGAATTTTGAAAAAATATGTGACACCTGTATAAATTACTATTTTTTTTGACGTAAAATGTGATCTCTTTTCATCCCATTATTCTGATAATATGTGTTGCATCCTTGTCAAAATTCATGTTGGATCTTTCTCCTATTTCCACATAATAGTAATTGCGATCAGATGGGATAATTTGTGTTTTTTGGCTAGATTCAAATTAAATATGTCTGAAGATTATTCTAATTGTGAAAGTAGGCATAATTGTTTTTCCAGGAAGCAACTGTGATCGAGATATGTATCATGTATTGACTGATGTTTTCAAACTTAAAGCCGAATATTTTTGGCACGAAAAAGGGCTGCCAAAAAACATTGATGCGGTAATACTTCCTGGTGGATTCTCTTATGGCGACAGATTAAGATCCGGGGCAATTGCAGCTCATAGTCCAATAATTAACGATGTTAGAAAAATGGCAGAAAAAGGAATTCCAATTTTAGGTGTATGTAATGGATTTCAAATTCTTGTAGAGGCTGGATTATTGCCTGGTGCATTGCTCAAAAATACATCTCTTAATTTTATGTGCAAATGGACTAATCTGATAGTTGAAAATAACAAGACTCCATTTACAAATAAGCTAAAACTACATCAAAAAATTCCTATTCCAATTGCAAACGGTGAAGGAAGATATTATGTAGATGATGATACTCTTAAAAAATTAAAGACAACAAATCAAATTGTATTTAGATATAGTGAAGTAGTAAATGGTTCTACGGATAGAATAGCTGGAGTTTGTAATGAAGATGGCAATGTAGTTGGTATGATGCCTCATCCAGAAAGAGCAACTGAATCTGAAATCAATCCTATTGATAATAAACCATCTTCTTTGATTTTTGAATCTCTGATTAAAACAATTGGTGTCAAAAATTGAGTTTGGAACCACAGGAACTAGATGATCTTACCTCCAAGATTGGAAGAAAACCAACACCCACTGAATTACAAATTGTAGCTGCGGAATGGTCTGAGCATTGTTCATACAAATCATCAAAGATACACCTTAAGATGTTGCCCATGAAAGGACCACTAGTTATTTCTGAAAAAGGTTATGATTCTGGAGTTTTAGATATTGGTGATGGATATGTGATAACTGCACACATTGAAAGTCATAATCACCCATCAGCTGTCGAACCATATGGGGGGGCAGCAACTGGTGTTGGGGGAGTTATCCGCGATATTCTTTCAACAGGAACAAGACCGATTGCTATTTTGGATGGTTTAAGATTTGGAGATATTGAAAAAGATTTGCAAGCAAGATGGCTTTTTAAAAATGCTGTTACTGGTATAGCTGACTATGGAAATTGCTTGGGTATCCCCACAATTGGGGGGGAAGTCGAGTTTGACGAATGCTACTCAAATTATGCATTAGTGGACGTAGCGGCTATTGGATTTGGAAAGAAAAAGGATTTGATTAAAAACCATGCTAAGCAAGGTGATCTCATAGTCTTACTTGGAGGTTCTACTGGAAGAGATGGAATAGGAGGATCACAATTTGCTTCTGATTCTTTGGAATCTAAAGATAGATCTGCAGTACAAATCCCAGATCCATTTATTGAAAAATTGATCATTGAAGCAATACTTGAAGCCAGAAATCAAAATCTTATCAACGCAATGAAGGATCTTGGTGGCGGTGGATTGTCTTGTGCAGTATCTGAAACTGCAGACGCATTATCTATTGGGATTGAAATGGATGTAGATAAAGTTCATACTCGTGAATCCGATATGAGTCCTGATGAAATTATGGTGTCTGAATCTCAAGAAAGAATGTTAATAATAACAAATAATGAAAAACTCAAAAAACTAGAAAAAATTTGTAAAAAATTTCACGTTAAATGTTCCGTTATTGGTCATGTGACTTCTGATAGTATGATGCATGTAAAAAAAGGCAAAAAAACATGTGCCAATCTCCCAACCGATGTTGTTGCAAATGCTCATCTTTTGAACAGACCCTCAAAAAAGCCTTCATATCTTGAAAACATCGAACAAGAAAAAAAACTTAATCCTATTTCAAATTACTCAAAAATGATGATGAAGTTACTTTCATCACCAAACATTGCAAGCAAAATTTGGGTATATGGACAATATGATCATGAGGTTGGAATTAGAACTGTAATAAAACCCGGTAAAGATGCATCTGTTCTACGACTTGATAATGGCAAATTTTTGGCTGCAAAAATAGATGGAAATCCAAAACACTGTTACATTAATCCAAGAGAAGGAGCAATTGGATGCTTTGAGGAGGCTTGTAGAAATGTTGTTTGTACTGGAGCAAAACCAATTGGAATGCTTGATCATCTACAATTTGGAAATCCAGAAAACCCTGAAATTTTTTGGACATTTTTGGAATCACTAAAGGGTCTAACTGATTTTGCAAAATATTTTGAAATTCCATGTGTTGGTGGAAAGGTTAGTTTGTATAATGAAACCCCCTCGGGCCCAATTAAGCCTACTCCACTAATTGGAATCTTGGGCCTAATTGAGAAAAAACCACTACACTCTCAGAAAATCACCAGTGGTGATTATCTCGTAATAATTGGAGATTCTAAAGATGAATTGGGCGGTTCTGAATATTTTGAATATATTCATAAATTTGTTGGAGGGAAATGCCCTATCGTAAATTTTAAAGAATCAAAAACTAACATGAATGCAGTTTTAGATGTAATTGGGAAAGATTTTCTAAAGGCGGTACACGATTGTTCTAAAGGTGGTCTGGCAGTAGCTGTTTCAGAATTATGTATGATCAATCAAATTGGATGTGATGTCTCATTGGAAAAAGTGCCAGGCCCAAAATTAAGTGCTGAAAGAGTCCTATTCTCTGAAAGTCATTCAAGATATCTTTTTGTTCTAGACAAGAAAAACCTCAAAAAACTTGAAGAATATCTAAGAAAGAACAAAGTTTCATACAACCTGATTGGGCAATTTGGGGGCGAAAATATCCGATTTAGTAGTGGACACAAACCTATAATCGATCTAAGAGTTGATAAGGCTCAAAAAACTTGGTTTAATTCGTTAAAGGAACTAGTGCATGGTTAAAGAAAATTGCGGCGTAGTTGGAATTTTTAGTCTTAGTGGAACGAATGTCGTTCCAATGGCAATTGATGCCCTTAGAGCATTACAACATCGAGGACAAGAAGCATGGGGACTCGCAATTCCAAACAAAGAACCATTAAAAAGATTAGGTCTGGTATCTTCTGCTTCATCTGAATTTAAGAAAATTAGCGAGGATTATTCTTCTCCATCAGTAATTGGCCATGTTAGATATTCTACTATGGGAAGAAGTACTCTTGAAAATGCACAACCGCTTAAAGTCAAGGATCTCTGTATTGCTCATAATGGGACAATTGCAAACGTCCAAGAATTGTCAAATTTAGTTGGAGGATGTTCATTTACCCCCCAAAATGCAAGTGATACACTAGTTGCTGCACAGAGACTCGTATCACTAATTTCAGAAAATGGACAAATGGGAAAAGCGTTGGCAATACTGAAAAATGAAATGGTTGGCTCTTACTGTTTTACGTTTATCACCGATGATAATTCTGTATATGCAGCCAGGGATCCTAAGGGCTTTAGACCAATGGTTTTGGGTTACAAGGAATCTGATGACACTTACATCATAGCGTCAGAATCATCCGCAATTTCTGCAGGCGGTGCTACACTGCAAAGAGACGTCAAACCCGGCGAATTGATCAAACTTAGTAAAAATGGATTAGAGACAGAAAGATTTTCTGAAGATACTTCTCGTGCTCACTGTTCTTTTGAATTTACTTACTTTGCACATCCTTCAAGCAACATGGAAGGTGCCAACATTTACATATCAAGAAAAAGAATCGGCCAATTTCTGGCAAAAAAATTTCCGATTAAAGATGCTGATCTTGTTATACCGGTTCCAGATTCTGCAAGACCTGCTGCCCTTGGATATGCTCAAGAATTAGGTATTACCTTTGATGAAGGTCTTCTCAAAGACCGCTATAGTAAGAAAGGCCCCTTACGGAGTTTCATTGAACCTCATCAAAGTGATCGAATTGAAATTAATAGATGGATAATCCCAATTAAAGAAATAATTGATGGAAAACATGTAGTTGTAATTGATGACAGTCTAGTTCGTGGTACTAGCTCAAAGGCAATCATTCAAGCATTAAGACGTGCAGGGGCAAAAAAAATAAGTATGGTCATTACATATCCTCCAATCAAATTCCCCTGTTATGCTGGAATTGATTTTCCTTCTCAAGAAGAACTTGCAACATTCTCAAATGGCAAGGAAATGAATGACGAAGAATTAACTGAAATGGTAAGAAAAAACATAGGTGCTGATTTTTTGGGTTATAATGATGCTGAAAACCTAGCAACGGCAGTTGGGATTCCAAAAGATTCAATGTGTTTTACCTGTTCGTCTGGAAATTATGAGTCATTGGGAATTACACCAGAATTTAAAACTCGTTTAGAGATGAAAGGCGAGTAAAATGGAAACTGCATATGTTCTAGTCAAAAGTGAAATGGCACATGAAATGGAAGTCATGCGTGAACTTCTAAAAATTAAGGCAGTAAAAGAAGCGAAGGGCACTTTTGGGGTTTATGATATTTTTGCCAAAGTCGAGGCAAATACATCTAAAGAAGTATCTGATACCATTACACAGCAAATTCGAAAAATAAAAAATGTTGTTTCTACAACTACTCTATCTGTAATTCCAGACCAAGATAAAAAATAACTTTATTCTTTAAATATCGTCTTTTTATATTCTACTTATGAAAGCTATTTGGAATAATGTGGTGATAGCAGAAAGTAATTCTACTATAATAGTTGAAGGAAACCATTATTTTCCATACGATTCGATAAAGGAGGAATATTTTCAAAAAACTACACTTACCTCTTTTTGTGGTTGGAAAGGGATGGCAAACTATTATTCTATAACTATTCATGGAAAAACCCTGAAAGACTGTGCTTGGTATTACTCTGAACCCAATAACGTTGCAAAAAAAATCAAAGGAATGATTGCATTTTGGAATGGTGTTGAGGTAATTTAATCAGAATGGTCGAAACAAAAGAGCATGTGAGACATTACTGGATCAGACATAAAGACGGTTATCTTTTTTGTGGAATTTGCAAAAAGAAAAAGAGTGATTAAAATTAAATTATTGTAATGCATGATTCTAAAATAATCTGGAATATCCTATAATTTAGAATTCAATTCAAATGAAAATAAAAAATAACGTTATTTTCAATTTGCTTTGATATGTTTTTATACCTCTAATTATTTGGTTTAATATTGAAAAAATATACGACATTGTTCTCACTTACTATCTCGGCACTTTTAATTTCTTTGACATTATCTAATGCATTTGGTCAAATGCCATCTATCGAAGAGATCAGTGGAAAATACGTAGACGACAAAGTCGGAGTTGAAATCGTATTTCCACCAGGCTGGTCTGGAATGACAATGGGCCTACCTGAAGGATCAATGGCAACTGTTTCTCCAGGCGGGATGACTGCAATGAATGAAAATTCATTTACTGCCATGACTCTAATGACTAGTGAGAAAATGAAGTCAGACATGCCTCCAAAATCTCCTATTGCTCAAGAAAAATCAACGTGTGATACACCATCTACAAATCCTACAACTGTTGGTGGAATGTCAGCAACTGAGACTATCCTATCATGTACAAATGAGGATGGAACTATGATTAAATTAAAAACTATATCTGCAGAAACTACAACTCACTGGATAGTTATTAGCTTTATGGCATCTGCTTCCGATTATGATACTAAAATCGGTGAATTTGATGATTCTGTCAAGACCTTAAAAATACAGAATGCCATGGCTACACCAGAACAAATTACAACACCACCTGTACCAGAACTAATTGCAACACAACCTGTAAATTTACAATCAAGTACCATGCAGGTGATGGTTGAAGGAAGTCCAGTAGAATTAATCATTCAGAGTTCATCACAATTAAGCAATTTTGGGCTAGACGAAGAAAACAAGAAACTATCATTTGCAACTGTTGGGGATAGTGATGGTGTCACAGTCATACCTGTAGGAAATATCTTAGAAGGAGAATTTATGGTGATGGTGGATGGAGAGATTACTGAAGACTATGAAATCATAGATGATCAAGGAGTCCAATCTTTAAAGTTGGGATACTCATCAGGCAGTCATGATATTTCAATAAGTGGAACAAAAGTTGTACCAGAATTTGGAACAATCACTGTGTTAATACTTACGGTTTCAATAATGTCAATTATCGCTGTATCTGCAAAAAGTAGATTAGTACAAAAATTTTAATTCATAATGCTATTTTTTTCACAAAATAATTCTAGTTATAATGATCAAGTTATAATATTTAAAAATTTTTTTACATTTTAAGAAATTAATTAATTTATAACATCATGTGGATATTGACTATTCGTTGAAGGCGATAATTTTAGCGGGGGGATTAGGAAAGCGTCTAAGGCCAATTACAGACTATGTTCCAAAACCACTTGTTCCTTTAAATAACATTCCAATCATTGAGTGGCAAATAAAATATCTGAAAAAATTTAAAGTTAGTGAGATTATAATTTGTTCTGGTTATAAATCAGAAATGATTGAGAATTTCCTTTCAATGAAAAATAATTTTGAAGTAAAAATAACATTCTCCATAGAGAAAACACCACTAGGGACTGGTGGGGCAATAAAGCAAGCCGGTTCATCAGTTAAAGATAAATCATTTTTTGTATTAAATGGGGATGTTATTACCAATATAGATCTTAATAAATTGGCAAAAAAACCAAATTCAATAGCATCAATTGAATTGAAAACAAAATTTGGAATCATGGAGATCAAAGATGACGTGGTGACTGAATTCAAAGAGAAAAGAAAAATATCAAATTTGTGGATGAATGCTGGAATTTATCATTTACAAAAAGAAACTCTGAAAGATTTGCCTGAAAAAGGAGATATAGAAAATACAGTTTTTCCAGATTACGCAAAAAAAAGAAAGTTAAATTCAGTTAAATTCAAAAACATGTTTTGGTATTCAATTGATTCTTTCAAGGATATAGAAGAGTGCTCATCAGAAATAGAAAATATGTTAAAATAAATTATTGGATACTTAAGCACCAGTTCTATGAAGGGTCACCATCATGTATGCTATTTCATTTACAAATGACTTGTCTCCATTTACAGATGTAGTGTATTTTGTTGCTTCATCCCAAAACGTGCTTTTTTGGGTAGAATTTTCAATACAAGTTTGGTCACTCAATAATTTGAGTTAAGAATTTATCTCATAATATTCAACCTCAATGTTAATTAACATACTGCTAAAATTATGTGCAGAACTTTTTTTCTTGAATATTTTTAAATCTTCAAAGAATTGTGCCTACAAATAAGGCTCTGTGATTTTTATTTGTATAAATTGGATGATGTTTATTTTTTTTGCATTTTATGACTGAGCCCAACACAAATAGCTAAACCTAATGACAATCCCAACAGTAGATTCTGAAATGGACCCATATCAATTAGATTCAAAAAACTTGCAAACCACACGACGAATACACCCGAAGTTGACCATGCCATAATGTCCGAAATTTTAAAATTATGCGATACTCTTGATTTGTTTAAAATTATTTCTTTTTTGAAAAATTCTTCAAATTTCATATCATCTTTTTTTGTAAATTCACTTTCAGAATTTTTTTTATTTAAATTATCTGTGATTATTTCATTAGACCTTTGATTGTGCATTGCATAATTTTTATAATCATTTTTCATAATTTCTAAATTTGTTAATATTTTAGATTGTGTTTCTTTTAACTCTGCAATTGAGTCAGTTAGCCTAAAAAGTATTTTTTCTAAATCTGGAACTTGCTTTTGTTCTTCGAAAATATTTTTATTTTTGTACTCTTGATTGGACTGAGACAAATTATAAATCCTATTCGTAAAATCCGAGATATGTGAATTGTATTCTGATAATTTTTTTTGAGTGACTAGTCTAGCTGATGAAATATTTGTGGGTCTTGACTGCTTTTTGTACATCTGGTCTAATTTTTCTTGCATTCTTTGAAGGAATATTTTATCTGAATTAAAAATAACTTTGCCATTTTTTAGTGCATTTCTCAAATACAATAATCTTCCTTCATCGCCAATATGTAATTTTAAAAGCGCGTTGACAGTACTCATGGGACTGTCGATCAAAATTTCATTCATTAGATCCACCCTTGCTAAACAGAATCGCCATGTAATGTTTGTAAAAGCATTAAAGTTAAAATCACTAATCTAAATCAAAAAGCCATTTTGTCAATTTTTTAGAATAAAATTCTACGAACAAGATCTAAGAAAATTATGTCTTTTCTCCAAACTCTTATTTTTATTCATGATCGTCATATCGATCATCCCCTTTGGACTGTTATTCTCAAAGCATTAGAATCTCTTCTAATAGAGTATTGGCAAATCTCCTGTTTGTTTTAGGCATAGATTTTGCTATTTTGACTAGATGTGGACGAAGTTGATTGTCTCCATATGCTATCTTGAGTGTATCATAATATCCGAGAGAAACAGAATCAACTTCCTCGTTTATTATTTTCTCTAATAGAAATTTTACTTTATTGATTCTGTCATCAAGCGGAAGTCGGATGACGCTGTAATCCAAAAATTTCTGTATGATTTTTTTGTGATTATCGCCAATTTGAACCACCAATTTGAATTTAGGCATATTAGAAAATTCATCTAGGATTTGGATAACAGGATTATCTGACTGAATGTAGTACCTTTGCATTAGTGGCATGATCTGTCTCAATAAGGTCTCATCAAATTCATATGGTATGCCCAGATTTTTTTCTATGTCTATTGCAAGCTCTGTAATGACAAATACAAGTCCTAAAGGATCACGTATTGCTTGCACTCTATACTTTAGTGGATATTTGACAAACATTTTGTTTAATCTATTAATGACATGAGCTGATAAAAGACCTCTTTTGTTACCCTCATCTAGGGTTCTAATTATTTTATAATCTGTTACGGCGAATAATGAATAGTTTTTTGCACTACCATTATTTTTTTCCAGGCACTGCTTTTCAAAATCATCCATAAACTCATCAAGGATTCTCTGAATTTGTTCTTCGGATTTAATATTTCTAAAATTAATTTGTTTTGTTGACGATGCAGCAATTTCCAAGTTTTGTTTTTCAGAAAAAAATAATGATCTTGCTCTATTGAGAGCATGTACTATGGCATTTAATTTTTTTTTATTTCCTTTACCGTACTTACTTTTTTGTAGATTTTGAATAGATAATACTAGTGACTCATACAAGACTTATCATAAAATTACTCTCATCCTAACTATAAAAGAATAACAAAACTTCCTTTTAAATAAATTTTTCCTTTAAATTTTAAAACCGATACATCTTAAATTCAATCACAAGGACAGATTTTACTGAATGACCCTGATACATTGCTACTGTTTTTTGTATTTATTTTCTTTGTTATTCTGATTCAATCTGGCTGGTTATTTTTTGAAGTAATGCATTTACTTTAAATTCATCAGATGACGTTTTTTCTGTTTCTGAAAAAATTTTATAATTCATTTTGTAGTTTCCTCTTTATCTGATTCTGAATACTTGCCATCACAATCATTTCCAAATTTATGATAAACCATCTCAGATCTAATTTTGTTAACCATTAAGATTGTAGTTACCATGATTTGGATTTGCCCTTAAAAATAAGAATCCCTGTCTGTTCAAATTGAACAAACATCCATATTTTCTTTAAAAGATGGTACATATTATTCCTCAAGATAAGACTGATAACTGCCATGTGATAGTGTCAATAATGCTTGAAAAGATTCTCAAGGAATGGCATGAAAGATGTATGTGGATATGCAAAATTTACAGATCTGTAATTTTGATGATGGCTGGAAATATTACTCTCAAGTGAAATCGATGACTGACCTAGTTTTATTAAACTTATTATCTGAAAAATCAAAAATTCTATCTGAAGAAAATCATTGGTCTTACATCCAAGAGTATTGTCTCGGACCATCAAAATCAGAGTTTGTCAAGATTACGGATAAAAGGTAAAATTAATGAAAAAAAGAGATCAGAATATAATTATCAAATGTTTCAGGTAAACCATGCGACTAGCATATAGTTTGGGCTCTCTCCTCAGTGTAGATCAAGTTTTAGAATGTTCTGAATTACTATCTCATACAAACGTAGATACAATTTGGATTCCAGAAACATGGGGCATGGAAAATTTCTCGATGTTAAGTCTGGTATCACAAAAAGCTCCAATGGCAAAAATAGGTTCATCTATTATCAACATTTACTCTAGAAGTCCTGCGTCAATTGCCATGGGCGCAGCTACTGTAGATATTTTATCAAAGGGCAGATTGTTACTTGGTCTTGGGACAAGTAGTGCCTCAATTGTTGAAGATTTTCATGGATACAAATTTGAAAATCCTATCTTGAGGATGACAGAGTATGTGGAAATTATTAAAATGGCTTTGTCTGGTAAACCGGTAAATTATTCAGGAAAAATTTTTAATTTAAAGAATTTTACACTGTTGATAAAACCACATAGGGCAAGAATTCCAATTTATCTTGCTGCAGTTAATCAAAAAATGGTAAACCTCGCATGGGACGTTTCAGACGGTGTGATCTTTTACCTACGACCTTTAAATGAAATGAAAAAAACAATACAAAAAATGCAATCAAAAAGAAAAATAGATGTGACATGTCAAATAATTAGTTGTGTTTCTATGGATGCAGAAATTGCAATAACTCGAGCAAAACAAACCCTTGCATTCTATATATCAGTTGGAAAAATATACCGCGATTTTTTGGCAAAAAATGATTATATGGCTGAAACTAAAAATATTTTTGAAGAATTTCAAATATCTGGATTTAAATCAAATCATGAATTAATTTCCGATAAAATGTTAAAGTCTTTAACAATTGCTGGAACACCTGATCAATGCATTAAACAACTACAACAATTTAGAGACGCAGAAATAGACTTGCCAACAATACAATTCAATCCTGTGGGTAACGTAATAGATTCGTTCAAATTATTTAGAAATACGTTTTCAGAGGAAAAATAAATGGGAAAAGTTGGAATTGTGTCCTATGGGATGACCCCCTTTTCAAAAGATGACTCAAAAATTGAATCTGTTCTGTTAAAATCAACAAAAAAATTATTTGATAACAGTCCTAATTTAAGCCGGAATGAAATTGATGCAGTTTTAGTATCTACTAATAATAATTCAAAATATTTATCTGCAATATTATCTGAAATGTCTGGAATTCAACCTAAAATTGCACATACTATTGAAAGTTTGTGTAATTCTGGAACAAATGCAATCGTATCGGCGTATTCGTATATTGCATCAGGTCTAGCAGACGTGGTTCTAGTATCTGGGGCTGAAAGATATGACAGTCCTGGGCAAATTCTAGAGTGGGATAATTCCAGGGGCGAATTTAAACATCCTATTTTTTGGGCAAGTATTTTTACAAAATCATACAAAAGAGAGTTTTCAATTACTGATGAAGACTTGGCAATCGTATCTGTAAAAAACCATAAACAAGCTCAAAACAATCCTAATGCACTTTCAGAAAAAGCATATTCACTAGATGATGTATTGAATTCTAAAAAATTAACAGATGATCTTAGATTGTTAAATTGTTCTAGACCTTGTACTGGTGGGGCGTCTATTTTGCTCGCCTCTGAAGATTTTTACAGTAAATTTACGGATGATCCAATCTGGATCACAGGGATAGGACAAAAAACGATTTCGGCAGGATTTACAAAAAATACTTTAAATTACATGGAATCAACTCGTCTTGCTGGATCTTCTGCACTAAAAATGTCTAAACATAGTTCAAGCGATATAGATGTTGCAGAAGTCCATGATGCATTCTCTGTCTGTGAACCAATGGCTTTAGAATCGTTGGGCTTTACAGATAATGGAAAAGGAATGGATTTGATAAAAGAACTTCATGATGCAAATAATTTTAAAATTAATCCAAGGGGAGGGCTAATCGGCTCGGGTCATCCATTAGGTGCAACTGGAATAGCACAGACCATTGAAATTGTACAGCAATTACAAACATGTGCAAATAAGCGACAAGTGGATAATGCAATGATTGGACTAGTTCACAACATGTCTGCAGCTGGAACCTCTTCGACTGTACTAATTTTAGAAAAATGACTTTTGAGGCTGAATTAAGAAAGGGAAATTTCCAAGTTGCTGAATGCACTAACTGTAAAAAAATTGTGTGGCCTCCGTCTGATTTTTGCAATCAATGTTTCAAGGAAATTCATTGGAGGAAATGTGCAAATGATGGTAAAATCATTGAATTCTCCAAACAGAATAATTATTATTTTTGTTTAGTAGAATTTGAAAATACAATAAAAGTAATTGGAAAAATATCATCTGGAATCCCCAATAAAGATCAACAAGTTAAGATAAAACGGTGTGGGATGACTGATAATAATTATTTCTTTGAATTTTCATTAATATGACATAATTAAATAAATTTAGTATAAATGTAAGGTGTATCAACGTTTTGATCAAAAGTCCAAATGGTTGGCAGGGAAATCGTTTTCATCACTTTAAGACCATGTTTGTCAATTAAAGAATTCCACCCACCATGAGACTGATTATTTGAAAGCTGTCTCTTTGAGTGAGTACCTGCAAAAACAATGCCTACGTTATTTTTAAGACTAGTCAAAGAAATTTTTTCAATAATACTGGCGGCTAAAACATCACCGCCCATTTGTGGTAATCCGCCAATAAAAAATACAGGATTTGTTAATTTTAATGAGGAATAATCAAATTCAACAGCATCTACACAAATGGGATTAAAATCAACTTTTGTTGCTATCGAAATTGTATTTTGAAGTTCCACTAACACATCGTCAATTTCAATGCTAGTCGTTTGTAACCCTAAAAATTTTGCACAGTATGCAATTCGCCCATCCCCTGAACCTATGTCTACTAATTCTTTAAAATTAAAATTTTTTGCAATCAATGCAGTAATGTAGGCTGAAAAAATCCAAGTTGGATAAAATGGTTGACAGCTAGAACCATGTTTGATACTGTTTAACCAGTATTCATTAATATCTCCTTCATACACTTTAGTTGAAATATCTGAAATGTTTTGTTCATAAGAGTTATGATAAATTGGATTTTTCAAGGCAAAATTATGCAGGTATTCTAAATGATTATTATCTATTGGAAATTCTTTTGATGTAGAAATTGGAATTAATTCCTGAATGTGACTGTTTCCGCTATATGTTTTTGCAAATTCCTGTTTTAACTTTGCTAAATTTTTTTCAATTTGATCAAACACTGTACAAACCTCCAAAATCCGATTGATAAACTAATTGTAAAATAGTTTTTAGCAGATCATTCAATCTTCATCTCCTGCCTACTAGTTCTAGCTTATGATGAAACATGTTTGCAAATCCTATTCCAATGTTCACCGGATAATTCCAGGTATTTCACAAAAGATTGAGCAGAATAATTACAACAAGACAAGTTATGTTGTGGATAGATTTCTTTAAGAAATTAAAAAGAGATTAGAATTTAGTCTAGTATTTGGAAAATTTGAGGTATTTTAGATTTTGAACTAATTTTTTAAATTCCATTTCAAGCGATCCCACTTATTTTTCTCATTTATCCACTCTTCTATCATCCCTGCCTGATTTTTTTCCAATTTCTCTAATTTTCTTTCTTGTTGCTCAGGTCGAGTGTCACTTAATTCCGTCATAAATTTCCTGAATTTTGTTTAAATTTAAAGTAGATCTTGTGTAATCTACCAATGTTACAGTTTAGGAAATCAGAGAGTCATGAAAACATTATTGCAAATAAAAAATGACTGATTTTATGAACTTGCAACAGGCTTACAAGTAAAACAGTATTTATTTTTCAAATATATGGCAAAAGATAATAATTCAACTACGACTAAAAATTTCAAGATTAATTATGGTTTATGTTGATGGATATGTATTGCCAGTACCAAAGAAAAACCTACAAGGATACCGCAAAATGACTCAACTAGCTGGAAAGATCTGGAAAAAGCATGGAGCTTTGCAGTACACAGAATGTGTTGGAGATGATCTCAACTCAAAATTGTCTGGAATAAAATTTCCAAAGACAGTGCGTGAAAAGCCCGGTGAAAATATAGTGTTTGCTTTTGTCGTATTCAAGTCAAAAACACATCGAGATAGCGTCAATGCAAAAGTTATGAAAGAATTCATGGAGGATCCAAAAACCATGAACATGTCAATGCCGTTTGATATCAAGCGGATGGTTTATGGTGGATTTAAACCACTAGTCAACCTGTGAATAATTCTAAGGAATTCAATATCTGATACAAACAATTCCAAAATACTAGTTTTTATTTTTCCATAATAAAACATAAAAAATATGGAAGATTTATGATACGCCCATCAAGTTTTGTCTATTATTATTTAATTATCAAAGGAATATCTGTTCTCACAGTAGATTCAGGAATCATCCTATCTGGTATTACTGTAGCACTTCAATCATATGTATCGTGATTTCCTCTAAAGTGGTACATCTTTCATTTAGAACTTTGATTACACTATTTTCTATTTGTAAGATGCAATACTGCTTGTTGAACCAGTTTTTTTAGAACTATTTCTTGAATGTTTATTATTTTCTTAAACGTAATGTAACGTACTTGTTTTGCATTTCCTTCTAATGCCACATCTGGGTTCTTGAGATGTGCGCCATACTCAAAATAGAGTTTTACCGAGTCTTTGAATGGAAATATTGCACAAAAATGTCCGTACTCTGGATGCCTAAATCCAATTGCGTGCCATCCAGGCAAGGCTTTTTCATAAATTTCTGGAACCGCATTTAAAATGAATTTACGTAATTGATTTACTAGTTTTTTAACACTTGGAGTGTGCTCCTTGATAATGTCATTTGTGGTTATATCTTTCATGGTGAATTTTAATTTTTATTAACTTAAGGATTTAGGGCTCATCCGAAGAAAATTGCGTGTTCCATTCTTTAGACCATTTTCTCATCAAGTAAACTGCAACTGGTATTTCAATTACCATGATGACTATTACATTATATGGATACCTCAGAGTTTCGTCAATTGAGAACCCCAATAAGAAAAATCCTACAAGTAGTCCACACCAAAAACGAAATTTTTCTATTCGATAAGATGCCCATAAATTAACAATTGGAATCACGGCAAGAATTGTTTGAATATTGATATTGACAAACTCTTTTTTAGATACCATGTGAATTCACCTTCTCAATTTTCTAGAAACTTAAGGATTTAGAGATATGGTGTGTCAGAATATTTTCCATAGGTTAGTTAGTAAAAGTATTCAAAATCCTTAAACTTGTAATAATCAACTCTTTAACGGAATCAGGTTTTGTCTGCAAGTACTCTTCAATTGTTAGGTGGTCACTCATTATTGGATTTGAATCATTTGTCATTAATAAGAAATTATGTCCTCACAGTATCTAACGGTTATTCTATAATTACCTACTTTACTATATCTCTACTAGATACAAAGTGGCATGAGTAGCAAAATGACTTCGATTTCATTAATAAAACATACAGTAAAGACAAAGACAAAAAAAGACAATAAAAAAATTGCGCGAACTCGCAGGCAAAGAGGATACCATTGGGAAGATACACTTGTAAAAAGATTCAATTCGGCTGAAAACTGGAAAGCGTTTCGATTAGGTTCACCAAGTGTGGCACTGCCAGATGTTTTAGCGGTAAATAATCACGATGCTACAATTTTTACCATCGAGGCAAAATCCGGCACTAGCACATCTCTTCCAGTTCCAGCAGATCAGATTGAAAGATGCCTGAAATGGATTAAAACATTTGATATTTACAGGAATAGAAAAGTGATTCTTGCATTCAAATTCCTATCAAAAAAAAGGATTGGACTGGGCCAGTATGAAAGTAGAGAATTAAGAGAATTTTTCAAAATTTGGGATGACTCATCAGGTATAACTGACTGTGTTTGTACATATGATGGAGAAATATTCTCAAAGATTAATGGAAAAAGAGAAAAACTAAATCTTGTAGAATTCACGATGCCATTTAAAACAAAGCACAGAACTAGTGCCTAACTATATTCAATGACAGCATAGTGTTTTTTAATGATTAGTACCTAAATAACATTATGTCAGAAAACAATTCAAATAACTCAGAAATCGAAGAACCACGCATTACAATAACCGAAAGCAATGAAATGCTCCCAAAGTCATTATTGGAACCATCCTCTGAATTTGAAGGTAACAGATCAAGAATAACTTTTGAAGAGTTTACAGATGAGAGAATGCTAGTCAGCTATGACGCATTTGGAAATAAACAAATGAAAATTAAAGTCCTTGAAGTCTCTGATGAAAACCCTCCATCAAAATGGAAATTTGGAGATCGTGTTAAAGTAAGTAAAATATTGGTAACAATAAAACACTTATCCACACAAGAAGTTGAGGAGGGTGAATTCGACATTGAGGCAATTGAACGTGAATTGGCTGAAAAAAGACACTATTCATCAACAAATAGATGGGTTCCTGCAAACGACATTAAAAACGGGTATGTTTTAGGTTCAAGACACACCACACTAATTAGCGACGCGTCAGCTCTGGATTATATAATATTCTAGTTCGCCGATAACCATACAATAAATTAACCATTTTTCAACTAAAAACCTTTAAGCAACTGAATTTAAAATTTTGAATATGATTACAAAAACGATAAAAGTTAACGGAACTGAATTTAGACTCACATTAACTGATCAGGTAATTAGCCAAGTAAATAACCTAAAAAACTTGTATAATGCGGCTTATGAAGATCCGGAGAGCTTTGAAGAAGTGAGCGCTGAAATTTCAAGTACGATCAATGAAATTGCAACTGCTGCGGAACCTGAAGCATCTGATGGTGACCTAGATGGATTAATTCAAGAAATAATCAAAGTTGTTGATAATAAAGCAGCTGAAATAGAAAAAGAGTTAGAAGGAAAACCTGAAAAACCTACTACAAAAAAATCAAAGTCAAAAAAATAGGGAAATTTATCCTGAAAATTAGACAAATTTATCGTACTAGTTATATTGTAAATAAATAATGAATATACATGGTAAATAGCTGTGAGTGCGGCATTTGTTCTCATCACACAGAGCAAGAATGTATTACAAAAGAATGCAAATGTTGTTTAAATTTCCATGAAAGATCTGGCCCAAAATCAAAATAATACACTGACTTGTTTTTCTACTGACTCTGTTTTTTGTAACAACTGCATTTTTTTGTGATGTGACTAGAACATCCAAAAAATAAATGATCTTTGCAACCACACAAGATACATTTTTTTTTACTATTTTGCATATTTTTACACTTTTTCTAGAATGTATTCTATTTTATCCATTAATTTACCATCCTCTAAGGATTCTAAAATTTTTAAGCGTATATTTTTTAATCTATTTTCATCCTCTGAATATAATGCCGCCATAGTCTGTATTTCTTTATCAAAAGAATAATTATTCAAATAATATTCCAATTTAGATTTTAAATCTAAGAACTCTTTTGATTCAAATTTCTCAGTCCCAATCTTGTTAACTAATACTTGGAAAAAACCAATTATTTTTAATATTTCTTTTTTAATTATCACCAAATCTCTTGGTTTGTCTTCAAGCCTTTGAAGCGTATTGTAGGAAACTAGGATTTTTTCTAGTATATTTTTTAGATACTCATAATATGTGATCATGCTTAATTTTTATTTAATATTCTCAGTTTTAACCCTGTGCTTAAATAGATTATTCTCTTCTCTGAAAAAATAAAATACGTTTGCTAAGGTCTTCTTGAACTCTGCTTCAATTTGTAACAATTGGTGAACATGAAGTAAATATCTCATCGGAATATAAAATGTATGTGCATAATCATGATTAATTATGGATAATAGCATCATTCTGTAAATCTGATATTGGGAAAATAAATTCTACGTTTGTTCTTTAGTACTGATTTGATATTTTTTGGATGATAAATGAGGGGGAACCTAAGGGATAAGAATTGTATTTACAGAGTTTGTTACCAGGAATGTTACGGCAACTATGGTTACTGCGATGATACCTACAATTATCACAATTGTCCATTTTAGAATATTCATAGAATACTGAAAATTTTTCTTGTATAAAACTTCTATCTAAAAATTTGGAATTATGCACATTATCCCATATTTTCTTTGCTCTCTAGAAAATTCAAAAACGTAAATTGATCCACTTTTACTATTTTTTAATAATGATTTTGTGACAAACACAGAAACAGTTAACATGCTTCATGTCATTGGAAATTCTATATTCGCAATCTTTCGTATGTTTCATAAAATGAATCCCATAAAATATGACTTAAGTTTTTATGAAAACAACTATAGGATCTAATTAAAGTCATTTTAATCTAGAAATTTAGAAAAAATTCTTAAAAATCAAACAATATAATGTTAGTCAACTGTTACTTGCTCTACAAAAATTGATTTTACTCTTAACTTTAAATTATCACTATTTCCGCTAACTGACAATGCAAGGTGACGCATATCTAAAGTGTATTGATCCTCAATGCGGACTAGAATATCCAGTAAAAAGCATTAACGTTGAATGTGAAAAAGGCCATCTATTAGATGTAAAATATAAAAATAAACCCCGCGATAATCTCAAAGAAGTATTTTATCAAAGACGCAATCCTCAAGGCAATATTTTTAACGAAAGTGGCGTTTGGAGATTTCGTGAATTACTCAATTTTTGTCAAATTGATACAGAAAACATTGAGGAATGTTCAAAATTTTTAGTTTCGTTGGATGGCGCAGAAGGAAGGCAATCAAAACCTTACAAAATGTCAAAGGCTGCAGAATTTATAGGAATTTCCAGTGACACGTTATGGCTGCAACCAGAAGGATACAATCCAAGTGGTTCATTCAAAGATAACGGTATGGCAAGTGCAGTAACACACGCAAAAATGGTGGGAGCAAAAAAAATCGTTTGTGCATCTACTGGGAACACATCAGCTTCTGCAGGAATGTTTGCAGCAAATGAAGGAATAAACTGTGATGTATACATTCCATCTGGTCAAATTGCACCAGGCAAATTAAGTCAAGCATACCAATTTGGAGCTCAAATAGTTGAAGTTGATGGAAATTTTGATGATGCATTAAAACAGTCGCTATATGATGCAAAACATCACAGCGGGTATACCGTAAACTCTGTAAATCCATTTAGAATTGAAGGTCAAAAAACAATCGTACACCGAGCACTAGAGTATTTGAAATGGGAGTCTCCTGACTGGATTGTATATCCAGGTGGGGCACTAGGGAATACTTCTAGCTGCGGAAAAGCATTAATGGAATTATATGAATGGGGCTGGATAAAAAAAATACCTAGAATTGCAGTAATTAATTCTGAAGGTGCTAGCACATTATCTGATTTGTATAATGGCAAATTTGAGGGAGAGGAATTACGATGGAATGATGGTAATCCTAACACTGAATTGATTGAAAAGTATTATGAATATTTAGATAAAAATAAAATTAGACCAAAAACAAAAGCTACTGCCATCCAAATTGGCAGACCCGCAAATATACTAAAAGGACTACGTGCCTTAGAATTTACTGATGGAGTGGTAACAACCGTATCGGATTCAGAAATGTTAGATGGTATGTCAGTCGTAGGTTTGAATGGATTTGATTGTGAGATGGCATCGGGTGCATCAGTTGTTGGAATAAAAAAACTACTGGAAGAAGGAACAATCAAAAAAGACGACGTGGTTTTAGGAATTCTAACAGGCAGGCAAAAAGATGCTATGCTTGCAGTAGAATACCATAATAATCCTAAAAATAAATTTGCGATTCCTCCTAAAAATTAGTCTTAATTAAGTAATTTATTTAACCTGTACCTCCATCATATCTTAATCCTTAAAAGTAGGTTTTTTGAAACATTACCAACCTAGAGATGGTGCATAAAAAATAAAATGAAGAGCAGATATTGTTCTGACAAACTTTTTTGGAGGATAAAATGGTAGACATTTGGATTGAATATTTAGTATTAGCTGTTCTTATTGGGCTTTCAGCATTTTTCAGTGGAGTAGAAGTCGCAATGGTTGGAATTCGAAAATCGACCGTAACGCGACTATTAAAACAAAAAGCGAAAGGTGCAAAAGCAGTACACAGATTCACATCCAATCCAAGTTGGATGATGTCAAGTGTCAATCTAGGAAACAATCTCACTAATGTGGCCGCATCCGTTTTTGCAACAAGTATTGCAATCAGAACTTTTGAAAATTTGGGGTTAGAAATTTCAGAAGAAATTGCGGTAGCAATCACAGTAGGAATCATGACATTCATGATCTTAGTGTTTGGTGAAATTACACCGAAAATATACGCCAATGCCAATTCTACTAAAATTGCGCTTAGATGTGCACCTGTGTTATTGATTTTTAGCTATGCGTTATGGCCAATTGTGAAACTTTTTGAAATAATTACAAAAACAATGATCAAGGCAACAGGAAGTAGCTATCATCCTCCACCAATCACAGAAGAAGAAATTAAAGGAATAGTGTCACAGGGATTAGATGATAACGTACTTGAGAAAGATGAAAGTGAACTAGTTCACAGTGCTTTGGAATTTTATGATACTGTAATTAGAACAGTAATGACGCCACGAAGAAAAATGTTTACACTTCCTGCAAAAATGCTTTTGTTTGATGCTTTGCCTTTAATCAGCGAAAATCTACATTCTAGAATTCCTATTTTCGGAGAAACCCCTGATGATATTGTTGGGTTTGTTCATGTGAGGGACATTCTAACACATTTAGAAAAAGAAAACAAAATGATCACATTAGAACAAGTTTCAAGAAAACCAGTATTTGCATCTCAAGAAAAAAGGGTAAGTTCACTGCTCAAAGAAATGAAGGGCAGGAAAACTCACATGGCCATTGTTGTAGATGAACATGGAGGTGTAGAGGGATTAGTAACATTAGAAGATCTGATAGAAGAAATAGTTGGAGATATAGAAGATGAAACAGATGACACTCCTCCAAAGGATTTTGAATCAATTGATAAAGATACAATAATTACAAACGGAGAAATTGATATCTGGCGCATTAATGAGATCTTCAAGTCTGAACTACCTGAGGGAGATGACTATTCTACACTAAATGGATTATTACATGAAAGATTACAAGACATACCTCGAGAAGGAGACAAACTTGAAATTGATAATATCCGAATTATTGTTGAAAAGGTAACAAAAAACATTCCTGAAAAAGTCAGAATAGAACGCATAAAAAAGTAAAATCAATTTTTCTTTGTAAATTGTTTTTCTAATTTCTGTTTTTTTTCATTCATCTTGAATATTGATTCAGTATGGGAAAACGCATCTTTGTATGATTTCCCAAACAACATAGCTTGAAGCAACATATGATTTTCTGGAATGACAATTCCGGTTTGATCATCTGAATACATTATTTGAACTGTATCTCCAATTGAAACAGTCATGTTTGCATGAATGTGAATCATATTAGTATCTGTGAAATTAAATCCCATACTTGTGGCATAGTCTCTGACGTCTTTTGTGCCTTTGGCAGTCCATAATGTTGCTACGCCAAATTCATTTGTAAAAATTTCATGTATTTCAGAAGGTTTTGGTGCTATCCCATTAAAGCGAATATCCATAATGTGCAAATGCATTTGTCTAGTGGGTACCTTAATTGCACGAACAAAAAGTGGCGCATCTTTTCCAAAATACGTCTTTACATCATCTCCGTGATGTGGGGATTCTGTCATTTCTATAGTGTCTGTCACTTTTTTTTCTGTTTGCTCAATATCTGCCCATCTTCTTACAAGGGTCACATCAAATCGAATCAATCGTTCACCAAATCTATCTCTTAATGGTTCTAAAATTCTCCCCATGCCAGTAACATTACAGCTACCCTGCATGACATGTTTTTTACCAAGAGCCAATTCATAATTCACTCTAGAATTAAACAATAAATCAGAAACTGCCTCATCTCCGATTATAGTTTCTCCACCCTGATATATGGCCGCCAAATTTTTTGGTTCGTATAGATTTTTCTTGTTCTTATAACCAAATCCACCTGGAGCAGCATCAATTACTAAATCACAGTCATCCAGAGCAGATTCTATTGTACCTGATATTTTGAAATTATTGAAATCATTTAACTTTCGTTCAGGAACATACACATCTAATCCGCGAGAAATTGCCAAATTGACGTCATCATCTGGAGAGTATTTTCCTATGCCGATTACAGAGATTTCAGGATCATCTTTTAGAAAAGATGTTATTCTACTTCCTATGGAGCCGTAACCATTAACAAAAACTTTTTTCATAGAATTTCTAAATTCTACCCATTTATTTAGATTACAAATGCCGTTTGTTTTTCTAAAAAGTCTCTACAAGATTCAAGCCCATCTCTTTGGTTTCCTAGTGTCCGAATGATATTTGTCATGGTCTTCAAGAATTTCCAACACATTACATTATTATTTTAATTATATCACAAAATCTTTACCAAAAATGAGGGTTAATGTAGAATTTTAGGTGTAAACCTACTTGCTTTTTTTGAATAATTTAAGATGACTAACTGCACCAAACCCATACAACACATATGACCATACATAGAGAATGTTTGCTGGATGTCCTGCATAAAATGAGTCATCCAGTGAAAAAATTAGATATGCTGTATCGCCAGCTACATCAAGCATAATTCCAAAAAGAATCATAGTCCAAAGTAAGTTAACTTGACCTCTAAAAAAAAGAAACACAGCAACAATGGCAGGTATTAAAATTATTCCATCTAAAATTGGGTAAACAGCATACAAAAATAGTGTCAATCCATCTACATCTCTTGCAGAATCAAATGTTATGTAGAGACTAGGAATAACAACAAGTAAAGAAAAAAGTGAAGATGCTAAAATCATTTTTTTAGTGATAATATTTTTTCTGGGTTTGAGATAAAATATTGTAAATGCTAGGAACAGTGGATACCCCAGTATATAAAAAATATCACTTGTAAATGTAGAGAGATCCTCAATGTTATATTGATACTCATACGTATATGCATATTCTCCAATGAACCAACTGCTCATAGCTAAAGTAAATAAGATCCAAGCAATACCATTGTTTCCACGTGCTTTGTACTTGAGACTCAATGATACTCCAAAAATAATTACAATAAATGAGCCAACGATTAAAAGTAAATCTGTCACAAACCAACGATCATTGATTGGAAATTCCTCTTGGTGAATTACATTAGCAATCAAATATACAATTACAACTGCAATTAGTAAAAAGATTAGATAGTTTTTATTTTCTAAAGCATCTAAACGTGTACTCAAGCGTGAACAGTAATTACGCTTAAAAAGTCAGTAATAGGCTTTTCCATAGATGTTTGTTGCAGTGTTGTTTGAATAGAGTCTACAATATCATAATGACAATTACCAAACAAATCACACAAAATTGTCTTGAGATATTCAGGGTGTTCTAGACAATCTGAAATTTCACAATTATAATCGTCTTTTAGTCTGAATGTGACTAATTCTAGTTCAGGATACCCAATTTTTAGAAGGACTTTTTCAACAACTAGTTCAATTAGTGTTTTATTCATTTCGTAGGATACAGTGTGCTCGGATATAGTGAGACTGCATTGTGGGCATTGACCATATTTATGCGGGAATTTTTTATTACACAGTTTACAGATGTGTAACTCAATTTCGTTTACACTCCGTTTATTTTGTCCTGAAAACACATCGCACCTATTCAATATTTTCTAATAATGGCATGTATGTAATGTAATGTTACAGTATGGTGAAATCTGGCTTTTCTAATCAATAATCATCCCATTGAACGACAGAAAATGATGATGATACTAGTTCCAGAACAATTTCTAGGAAGACTTTTCTTTTGCTGATTGCCTTTTAATGATTGTTGATAAAAAGTCATTTTTTGACACATTCTTGACAAACCATGATCTACAGACTCTGAAAACACATCGTAACAATCCCTCAAAATAATTTTAGAATCGTTTGCAGTTGAATCAATCCCGTTTTAAAATTTCATTCAACACATGAGGATTCTCAAGTGAGGATAAATCTCCGAGAGGCAATCCTAGTAGTTTTGCCTTCAATAATCTTCTCATGATTTTTCCAGTTCTAGTCTTTGGAAGATCAGATATTTGATAAACTGCTTTTGGACGTGCAATCTTACCGATTTTTTCAGATATATAATCTGAAATTTGTATGCCCAATATTGTTTCGGATTTATTTTTAGGTACAAAAAAAATTACAATTGCTTCACCTGTAATTTCATCTGGAATTGCAATTGAAGCTGCATCTGAAATTTTATCATGAGTGATTAACGCATGCTCAATTTCAACGGTGCTCATTCTGTGCCCTGATACATTAATCACATCATCTGTTCTTCCTCTCATATACCATAAACCATCTTTATCGACAAAAACATAGTCACCATGAAACCAAATATTTTCAAATCGTGACCAATAGTTTTCAATATATCTATCATCATCGTTAAGTAACCCCCTTGTCATAGCGGGCCAAGGAGATTTTATTACCAGATATCCATTTTTTTGAAGAATCGATTTTCCATTGTCATCAAAGACATCTAAATTCATTCCAGGACAAGGAATGCCAACTGTTGATGGCTTTAATTTCATTCCAGGAAAAACAGAAAGCATTGCACCGCCTATTTCAGTTCCTCCTGACAAATTCATGATTGGAATTTTCCGGTTACCAACCTTTTCAAATAACCACCACCAAGAATCTTCATCCAATGGTTCCCCAGTAGTAGGAATGTTTTTGATTTTTTCAAGATTATGGGATTTTAATGGTTCGATGTTATTTTTCTTAAATAATCTTACTGCTGTTGGGGATATTCCAAAAATTGTTACCTTGTAATCCTCTAATACATTCCAAATTCTATCGAAATTTGGATAATCTAATGCACCATCATAAATCACGGCATTTGCACCCGTAATCAAAAGACCATAGACATTCCATACCAATCCAGTGATCCAACCTATGTCGGCAGGCCAAAAAACAACATCCTTTTCATGCGTGTCAATTAAATATGCGGCTTGATATCCCGCAAAAACAGAAAACCCACCATGTACATGAATTACTCCTTTTGGTTTTCCAGTAGTTCCAGATGTATACAAGATAAACAAAGGATCTTCAGAATCCATGATTTCCGTAGGACAGACGGAATTTTCAGACGACATGATTGATTCATAAAAAATAAATTTTTCAAACTCATTATACTTATCAACTCCCTTGTAAGGTACTACTATCACTTTTTCTATTTTTGTATCTTTTATTGCTTTATTGATAATTTGCTTTTGCGATATTGATTTTCCTCTCCTCTGAAATCCATCACAAACAAAAAGAACTTTTGCTTTACAATCTTGTAATCTAATTTGTAGTGATTCGGAACTATAACCTGAAAATATTACAGTTTGAATGGCACCAATTTTGGCAGATGCAAGAATCGCCAAAATAGCTTCTTCTATCATCGGAAGATATATTGCAACTACATCTCCTTTTCTTACGCCCAATTTTTTAAGTGCGTTGGCAAGTTTACCAATTTTTAGTTCTAATTCCAAATAAGTTATTTGAGAAGTAGTTCCATCTTCAGATACAAAATGATATGCTATTTTATTTGGATCTTTTTTAGCAAACTTTTCAACACTGGAATTGTAAATGTTGATTTTACCACCAATAAACCATGTGGACCATGGAATTCCATTTGAAGTATCTAGAATTTTTTTGTAAGGCTCATCCCAAACTATTCCGATATCTCTATCAATTTCTTTCCAAAACCATTCTAAATTTTGATTTGATCTGTGAATTAACTCATTTAATGACGAAATTTTATGTTTATTCATAAATTTGTGGATGTTTGAAGTTTGGACTTGAGATTTACTTGGAATAAAAGCAAAATTAGACAAGCTACTATTTTAAAAAACCCATATGTAAAAAGATTTTTTACAAATCAAGATATTTCAATTCCGAGTCTTCTGGCACATGCAATTGCCGATTTGCCTTCATTCTCCGTAATTCCAACTTTTTTAAATTTTTCTATCCACCCTGTTTTTACATCCATGGTATTTTCTTTGTAGTATTCTCGTAAAATCATGCCTATTTCAACATCAAGCATATATCTCATTGCCTCATTCATATCTGCTTGAAGTATTGCCGATTCAGAATTTGCCAGCATTTTAATAAATTCAATGTCTTCTAAAGAAAGGTCAGTCATAAAATTACAAAATTTTATTTTTTAATAAATCCAGAGTCAACTTGGGATCTGCTTTTCCTTTTGTCTTTTGCATTACTTTTCCTACCAAATAGTTAATTGTCTGAGGATTAGATTTTGCTTGCTCTACAGCTTGAGGTTCTTCAGAAATCACCGATTCAATAATTTTTGATAACTCCGATTCATCTGAGACGTTACCTAGATCAAGTTCAGATATTATGTCCGATAATTTCTTACCAGTTTTTACAATTTCATATAATGCATTTTTGGCAGAATTTCTTGCAATCTTGCCTGATTGTATTGAATCTACTATATCTTTTAGATGAGATGATGTTAATTTTGATGATTCCCTTTTTTCTCTAGTATCTACCAGTCCCATTAAGTCGGTTGTTATAATGTTTGCAACTTCTTTGGCATTTTCTTTTGTATGTGCTTCTTCAAATAAATCTGAATAAAATTTATCAGATGAAAGTACATCTGCAACTTGTACCGGAATATTATATTTTGAAACATAGCGTTGTTTTTTAGAACTAATACTCTCTGGCATTTCTGCTTTTAATTTTTCTTTAACTTTATTTCCTATTCTAATCCATGGAATGTCGCCTTCTAGAAAATATCTGTAATCTAAATCTTCTTCTTTTGATCTTGAAGAAATTGTAATTTTTCTTTTATCATCCCAATGACGTGTTTCTTGGATGATTGGAATATTTCGTGAATGAAGGCTTTGTTGACGCGTAATTTCAAAATGAACTGCTTTTTCTAAATCGTGAAATGAACCTATATTTTTTATTTCAACTTTGTTTCCACCTTCAATGGATACGTTGGCATCTGCCCTCATTGCCCCCTCTAAGCTAGGATCTGAAACGCCGAGATTTTCCAACAAACTAGATAAAATATTTAGAAATTCTCTTACTTCTTTTGGGTTTTCAAAGTCAGGCTCAGTTACAATCTCTACTAAAGGTGTGCCTGCACGATTGTAATCCACCAAAGTTACTAGGTTTTTTTCAGAACTGCCCTCATAAATTAGTCTGCCAGGGTCTTCTTCTAGTTGGATTCGGGTTATGCGTATCTTTTTCTCTCCCACCATAACTACTCCTTTACCTCCAACACTAGTATCTCCATAGATGTTTAATTGGGTAATTTGGAAATTCTTTGGCAAATCCGGATAAAAATAATTTTTTCTAAAAAATGCAATTTTTTCAGGAATAATACAATTTAGTTCCATGGCAATCATTGTTGCTTTTTCAACAGCTTTTTGATTTAATCGGGGGAGGCTGCCTGGCAGACCAATACAAATAGGACAGATGTTAGTATTTGGTTCAAACTCTCTATAATTTGCCTTACATGAGCAAAATAACTTACTTTCCAACTTTGTTAGTTGACTGTGAATCTCCAATCCGATTTTTGTCAAATTGGAACCTCTGGTAATTTTACAATTTTTTCTAACGCATGTGCTGCCTGTAGTAATAACTTATCACCCATCGAGTTTGCAATTAACTGAATTCCAATTGGAAGGCCATTGGATATTGCAAATGGTATTGATATTGCAGGTTTTCCAGTAAGATTGGCAGTGACTGTGTTGATATCAACAAGAAATAAAGCAACTGGATCATTTATTTTCTCACCAATCTTGAATGGCAAAATAGGAACTGTCGGTGAGATTAATAGATCAAATTTCTTAAATGCATCATTGATTTGTCTGTTGAGTTTGCTTTTTACTTTGAGTGCTTTGAGAAAATATTTTCCAGCATGTCCTGCAGATGGAACAAAGCCTCCTAGAATCATTCGTCTTGTAACTTCAGGACCAAATTTTTTTCTTGCTTTCTCAATGTATGAATTAAACTCGTATCCTTCAACAGGAAAATTATATCCGTATCTTAAATTGTCATATCTTGCAAGATTACTACCTGCCTCAGTTGCAGTGATTGTATAATATGCTGCAACAGAATATTTTACCATGTCAAGGGAAATTTCTTCACATGTTGCCCCTAGTCCCTCTAATTTTGATATTGCATCTTTAGTTGCAGAAAGTACTGATGGGTCAATCCCTTCTCCAATCATCTCCTTGATTATGCCTATTTTTTTGCCTTCTATGCCTAAATTGATATCTTTGAGATAATCTTCATTGTTGTTATCTAATGTAGTGTCATCATTAGGATCCAATCCTGAAATGAGATTTAGCATAAATGCTGCATCCTCGACGGTTCTAGTTAGAGGCCCAATCTGTTCAATACTATTTGCATAAGAAATTAGGCCGTATCTACTGACTAGTCCATAAGTTGGTTTGTATCCCACAGTTGAACAAAAGCTTGCAGGATTTCTAACAGAACCTCCAGTATCAGAACCTAATGATGCAACGCATTCAAATGCACTAACAGACACAGCACTTCCTCCAGAAGAGCCTCCTGGAACATAATCTGTATTCCACGGATTTTTACTTGGACCATATGCGCTAAATTCAGTAGATAGGCCCATAGCAAATTCATCAAGATTTACCTTTCCAACAAAAATTGCATCTTCTTGTCTTAGTTTTGTAATTACGGTGGCATCATACGGGGCAATAAAATTTTCAAGCATCTTTGATGCACATGTTGTTTTGGTATCTTTGACGCAAATGTTATCTTTAATGGAAATTGGCATGCCTGCACATCGTCCAATTTTCTGACCTGATTTTATTTTTTTATCGATTTCTCTTGCTTGATCAATTGCCTTATCATTTAATGATAAAAATGCATGTAACTTGTCATCCACATTTTGTATTTGTTCCATTGTTTTTGCAACAAAATCTTCAGCGGAAATGTTTCCAGATTTTACATCCCTAGTAAATTGTAGAGCTGAAATTTTTAAATTCAATTAAACCATCTTTGGCGCTCTGACATAGGTCCCTTTATAGTGATTAAGTTTTTCAATTAGTCTTTCATCCGATGGAATATACTTGTCTTCTCTCAAGCTAGTAATTGGAATTTCCCTGACAGTTATTTCTTCAGATTCTACACCTGCTGAATCTAAAATATCAAAATATCCTATCATTTTATCTACACTTTCATAGATTGTGGGATCATCAATTTCAATTCTCATTAATTTTGCAACATGTTCTATTTCTTTTCGAGATACCATTTTCAAATCACCTACGGTGTTAATCTATCGACATCTCTTGGATAAAATGTAACATCTCTGATGTTTTCTGTGCCTGTAAGGGCCATGATGAGCCGCTCCAAGCCAATACCACACCCGGCATGTGGAGGCATGCCATAATCAAATGCTCCTAGATGATACTCAAAAGCATCGGTTTTCATTCCCTTGTTTTTCATTCTTTCTTCAATCTCATGTCGTTTCTCGATTCTTGTACTGCCAGAAGATAATTCTAAATCTCCAAACATCAGATCAAAGGATTCAGAAATTTTTGGATTTGTTTTACTACCTTTTACGTAAAATGGCTTTGGACCCAAAGGCCAATCTTTGATAAAATAAAATCCCTCCACGCCAATCTTCTGAAGATTTGAAGGATACAGATCATCACCCCACTCCGTTTTGGCCCCTGCTTTTTGCATTTTTTCTACCAATTCATCATAAGAGTATCTTGGAATGTGTTCAGGGATTGGTGGAATAACAAATTCTACGTCTGAATTGTTTTTTGCGTAATCTATCACAGAGTTGATTGATATTTTTATAATTTCTTCAATCCTATTCATCACATCATTGTAATCAACAAAGGCTTCCTCCAAATCGATGGATATTGCTTCTGCCAAATGTCTATTGGTTCTAGAGGGCTCTGCCCTGAAAATGGGTCCAATTTCAAAAACTTTTTCAAAACTCATAATCAATTGTTCTTTGTACAATTGTGGACTTTGAGCTAAAAATGCCTCCTTATTGTAATAAAATATAGGAAATAACGCAGCACCTCCTTCAGTTGCAGTTGCTATCATTTTTGGAGTGTTGATTTCTGTAAAGTTTTGCTGATAGAAATAATCTCTAATTGATTTGAGTACATGACTTCTTGTATTGAAAATATGCTGTAATGATTTACGTCTAAGATCAATTGGTCGCACCTCTAACCTGGTATCAATATTTTTGACAGTTTTTGCCAAAGGCTCAAAGGGAGGAATTTTTTCAACGTTTGAAAACACTCGTAGTTCAGTGGGAATAATCTCAAATCCAGTGGGAGCTTTTTCAGAAGATTTAATCTTGCCAATAACTGCAACCGAAGAATGTGCCTTTAGTACGGATAATTTTTCACGTAGTTCGTCAGGACAATCTCCTTTTTTGGCAACGATTGGAATGTCTCCATTTTTGTCTCTAATTGTAGCAAAACTAATGTTTCCGTGCCCCCTTATTGTCACGACCCAACCCATCACTGTTACCTCCAAGCCATCCATAGAATGATTCAATTCGTTAGAATAGTGAGACCTACGTAATGGACCAAGTTCTGTTTTTATCATAATTTACTAAATTGCTGTGTCATGGTGTAATTAATTTTTGGGAGAACCGTATTCCATTTACGGCCCTATGTGTCTGGATTCACCCATAGTTTAATCAGAACCCCATTTGTTAATTGAGAATGGTTTTTTCCTAAATACTAGTAAAAAGATACAAAAGCATGAACTGTCATCAAAAAAGTGAACCTCATGTTTGGAGATTTTCCAAGCACACTAGAATCCGTAGATGCGTGAAGTGTAAATCAAGAATTCCGATCACCAAAGAAGAATTTGCACTTAAATGGGGTTTAAAAAAATCTTAATTAATACGATTCTATCCTGTTTTTTCTAAATTAGACGCATAACTGTATAATTTTTAAAAAAATTAAATGCTCAAATATTATTTATTTTGAAATTTTGTGCACCCTACTTTGTTTTTATAATCTGCAACCCACTAACCAGTAAAAAAGTAACATTTATCATCAGAAAATATTTCAATCTAGAATAAGTTGGATCTATTAATGGCATTAGTAATTGCAACCTTTATCATTGTAGCAGTCTTTGTTGGCTATCACGCATCGCAAGAATCACATGAAAAAACGGCAGTACACGGTGAATCAACAGATTATACAACTCTTAATGGTCAAGCAAGGCAAACTACACAAGCATTGTATATTACAGCAGATCTAAGTAAATCACCACTATAATTTCTAAATCATCATATTTTTTGATTTACATTAAATTAGTACAAGTTATTTAGACAAACAATGTCTCTGACAAATAAAGAAAAGATCATTGCATTAATATCTAATGGAATTGCAGTATATTCGTTATATCAGGAAAGAGAAAGTCTTCCAAAAAATACAAACATGTATGATTTTGTATTAAAGCTAATTCCAGAAGATATCAAATCGGAATTAAGTGCAGATCTAATTGATGAGGTATTTCAATTTGTATCATCCACACATAGTTCATAAAGTACGTTAAAGTAGAAAATACATCGCATTGACGGCAATCGCAACATTAGGATCTCATTGTGCTCTACAAGTTCTAAAAGGTGCCAAGGATGAAGGCCTAAAAACAATTTTAGTCTGTGAAAAAAAACGCGAAAGACTATATCGTAGATTTTCGTTTATCGATGAAATTTTCTTGGTAGACACTTTTGCAGAAATTTTAGAACAAAAATGTCAATCTACTTTACAGCAAAATAATGCCATACTGGTTCCACACGGAACTTTAATTGCACAGATGAATTCTGAACAAATCGAATCAATCAAAACTCCAATTTTTGGAAACAAGTGGATTCTAAGATGGGAATCAGATAGAATAATGAAAGAAAAATTAATGCGTGAAGCAAAACTTCCAGTTCCAAAACTTGTGACTAATCCAAGGGATATTGATAAACTTGTAATCGTAAAAAGACAGGGAGCAGCTGGCGGCAAAGGATATTTTTTGGCAGCTAATGAAGAAGATTACAATGTAAAAAGAAATAAATTAATTTCACAAGGTGTCATAACTAAAGAAGAATCTCTGTATATACAAGAATATGCATCAGGAGTTTTAGCATATTTGCAATTTTTTTATTCTCCCATTAAAGAAGAGTTGGAATTCTTTGGTGCTGATCAAAGACATGAATCAGATATTGAAGGCCTTGCAAGAATTCCATCTGAAGAGCAGATCAAAACAGACAAAGTGCCATCATTTAACGTGATTGGAAATAGCCCAATAGTTCTAAGGGAATCATTACTAGATGAAGTGTATGCTATGGGCGATAATTTTGTAGATGCTGCTAAAAGAATGGTTGCACCTGGAATGAATGGGCCATTTTGTATTGAAGGAGTATATGATGAGAATGCAAAATTCACTGCGTTTGAATTTTCAGCCCGAATAGTTGCAGGAACAAACATCTACATGGATGGATCACCTTACTACTCATTACTCTTTAACGAATCTATGAGTATGGGTAAAAGAATAGCTCGTGAAGTTAAAACTGCCAAAGAATTAAACCAACTGGATAAAATTACTACTTAAAAAAAAGCGTTTTTGTTTTTGCAAAAATAACTATGCTTGAAATCATAACTCCGAAGATAAGCATTATGCCTAATGGGAATTCAGGAATCACATGAGTCCCAATAATTTCAACTTCTTCGGTAAATTCAGGGATAAAAAAAGTAAACCTGGAACTATCAGAATCAGGCGCTATTTGATAATTGATTTCTTTACCATCTGCCAAAATTACAAAGTCGTTATTTTGTGCGTTAATCAGCTCATGCTTCAAATCAATTACAAATTTAGAGTCTTGAGTATTTTTCAATCCAATGAGCAATGATCGGGATTCTGGATCAATTGCCATTGCAAGAATAACTGCATCTACAGCATATGGGACGGAATAGACATGTTCGATAATTTCTAATTTGTAAAGTGCTGATTTATCAACATCTGAATCTTTTGTACTTTGAGCATAAATTGGAACTGTTGATATCACAAGAAAAAAAACAAAAAGAATGTTGTAATTCATTATTTCATGATTAATTGATTAATTATAATTACTTTCTTCTATCGTAGTTGATACCTATATTTTTATTTTTTATGACAAAGACTGAGTCTTTCATTTTTACACCTAAAAATATGGAGAAAATCATTTGAAATTATTAATAGTTGTAAAAAAATCAATCGAGCATACTTGTTTCAAAAAGAATTATTTTTTGAGTTGGATGAGAGTTTTTAGATTTCAATCAAAATGGCGCCTTTTTCAGAATACGCAAGCTCATCTCTAACTGCATCAACTATATGGGGTGGTGATGTGAGGCTAGAATAATCTACTAGTTTTAGATCATCTAGGAGATACACTTTTGGTGCAATATCTGAATGTCTAGATTCTAAATATTTATACAATTCTTCTAATATTGCTATCTTGTCACCTTGGAAAATTTTACCATTTTTTAACGAAAGTTTTGGTTTCCCATATCTGTCTAAAACTAAAATATGGTGTTGATTCTTTTTATTAAATAATTTTTTAACTTTGATATGACCAATAAATACAAAATAATGATCAGTCTCATAACTCAAATCAATCAGGTCATTTGAAATTTCAATAATCTCACTCGCCCTTTTTCTAGCATCATCTAATGTAAAAATGTTCTTTGAAGTTTCCGCACTGTCTAGTTCAACATTACCAATGGCAGTTACACGAAGAAGTGATTTATCCGAAACATATTCACTATTAATTACAACTGATTCAGGAACTGCTCCCCTGTCAATTAACATTGCATGAATTTTTTTATGAATTTGATTAATTTTCTCTGGAGTTGGTTCGACCATAGTTTGTTCAATTTCTTCTTGAAGCATGGATGATGCCACTCCAATTGAAGATATGACCTCCGAATGTTCTGCTTTTTCATACTTTATTCCTAATTGTTTTGCAACAACTGGAACGAGAACAGAGGCTCCACCTCCACCACCAATCAAAGTAGTGTGTGAAGGATTCATTTTAAATTCTTTTAAAATTTTACTGATTGTTTTTGTTATTTCAAATGATGCAGTTTGTATTATAGACATTGCAATTTCATGGTATGGGACACCCAGATATTCTCCCAAAGTCTTCATAGCAATTTTTGCAGATTCTTGATTTGCAAAAGCATAATCCTCTTTTTCTATCATTTCCAGAGCATTTGCTGCACAAGTGTTGGTAATGGCATAGGTTTCTTTATCGGATTTTATTGCCACGTATTCAAATTTGTCATTTGGACGCGGTTTGATCAAGACTATTTTTCCAGTTTTAAGATCTTCAGGATCTGCAAAGCAGGAATATTTCAGACTTGCAATATGTGCACTTCGCGGACCCACATGTGATACTCTATTTTGATCCAATCCTACCATGCTTCCACCTGCAACTCCTAAAATCCTTACATCCATTGAACGAATGCACGTAGGGTGATCTTTAATTGTCACATAGCGAATTTCAGGCTTACCATTTCTTATTATACAAATATTGGTACTAGTGCCACCTACTTCAACAAATATTCCATTAGTTACTTTCAGATACAACAGTGCTCCAGCAACGCTTGCTGCGGGCCCGGAAAGAATTGTGAGAATGGGCTTTGTTCTAAAAGTATCCATGCTGGAAACACCTCCATCGCCTTTCATAATCATCAATGGTGCAACGACTCCTGTTTTCCGAATTGCGTCCTCCACAAAGTTTGCTACTTGAAATGTTTTTGGTAAAACACTTGCATTTACTGCAGCTGTGAGAGTTCGTATTTCTAGTCCATAAATTCCAGAAATCTCATGAGATGCAGTCGATGGAATGCCTAGTTTAGATGCATTAGCCATAACAAATAATTCATTCGATGGATCATCTACACCAAAGGCTTCTGTTGCTACAATTACTTCTGCACCTTTTTCCTTTAATCGATTTATTGTATTGATAACTTCGCTTTCTGTAATTAAATGAGATGTATCTAAAAACTCATGACATGTTTTGATATCCTGATTATTATTAATAGCTGCATCTTGTAAGTTAGTTCTTTTAACAACATCTTTTTTTGAAGGACCGACACCCATTGCGATTATTCCAACCTTCGATGTATCAGATTCTAATAACGCATTAATTGCTTGCGTAGTACTGTGAGAGATTAATTCTATCTCATTGACTCTAATCCCAGTTTTATGGATGATTTTTGTTAATGCTGTTACAATTCCTTCAGAGACTCCTTTTTCAGCATCATGTGTTGTAGGAACTGTTGATTTTGCCAAAAGTGAGCCTGATTTCACATCTATTGCAACAGCTTTTGTGAAAGTTCCTCCAACATCAATTCCAACTCTAATCCTCCTAGGGTCACTCATCTGATGTCTTCCTTGATTTTCTCATGGCCACAAGTTTTTGTTCTTTACTTGGTTTAATTATTAAAACATATGATGCAGCAAACAGATAGATTCCTAACAATATCGCCTGTCCAATCAATGTTTCAAGGGTGGGATAAATTCCAGTCATTGCTGCCATGTTGATATCTAATCGTGGGATAATGCCAAGCATGCTAGTGTATGGCACTATTTCAAGAATTTGTAATTCTCTTATAGCATTTCCTAAAAATGCAATTGAAAGATATGCTCCTATTCCCATCGTTAATCCAAATAAAACTCGTAATGGTAATCTCTTACCAAGTTTTCTCATAATAAAAAATAATCCTAAAAGAGATACAATACCAATTACAAACCCGAGTGCGACAAAAAATTCCATATATCTTGCAAATCCAAACATTGCTTGATAGAATAAAACAGTTTCAAATCCTTCACGATAGACAGTAAAAAATGAGAGCATCGCAAAAACCATAAATCCACCAGTGGCACCAGCTTGCCAAACTTTTGCTTTAACAAACTCCATCCATTTTTTATGTTCTATTTTATTTAGAATCCAAAAACTGACGTAGAACAATACAGCAGTTGCAGATAATGCTGCTACTGCCTGCACAAGTTCTCTGCTGGCCCCAGATACATCCACAATATATGATGCCAGAAACCAAGTGACTGCAGTTGCAGCAATTGCTGCAACAATTCCATAGTAAACATATGGTTTGAATTTTGTGTTTCTAGATGCCTCAAGATATGTTAAAACAGCACCAAGTATCAAAACCGACTCTAATCCCTCTCTAAAAATTACGGCAAATGAAGATGTAAATGCGATGGCAGGAGCAATTTCGCCAGTTCCAGTTACAATTCGTTCAGATTCATCAAGATTTCTTCTAATGCCAACTATGATCTCTTGAATCTCTTCTTGTGGGGCTTCATGTTTAATCAAATTACGTAGTGTTGCAAACTGATATTCAACCTCAAGAGTAAAATCAGGATTAATCGCTCTAAGCGGAATCTCCACAGACTCATAACTGTCAAGATATGCAGATCTTGCGCTAGCATAGGCAGATTGAATGTTACCATGGCTGTAATGAAGTAGTGTCTCCTCTAACCGTTCACGAATTACATCGATCTTATTTTTTACGCCTGCTTTTTGATTTTCTGATGTATCCCCAATAGATTTTAGATCCTTTTCAGATGATGACCTATCACCAGTAACCGAAGTTAGTTTACTTGTCATGACTTCGGCCTTTGCTAAATCAGGCAAAATAGAATTTTCAATAAACTTGATGATGGCATCTGGATTCTCTTTCTGTACAATCATCTCTCGGAGTTTTTCACGCATATTGATTTCTAATGATTCTAGTAGTTTTTCATCAACTTTTTTAATATCTGATTCCAAGTATTCAAAATTTTCAAGATAAGCCTCAATTGAAACTTCCTCCGCAGTTAAATAATCACCTGATCTTACCGCAGTAAATAACTCAGAATATAGATCTCGAATTACGCCATAGAGATTTGTTTTATCAATTACAATCGTTTCCGTTTGAATTAAATCCCGCTGTATTGCAGTAATTAAATTTCCAACAGCAACAAAGTCATTTTTATTTGCAACTAATTCATCTAGATCACGAAAAAATGAACCCAGTTCTTGATTCAGACGGCTGTCAGATATGGGGTTTTGTTCTAAAATAATCTTTGAATGTTCTATTAACGATAAAGTTAGAAAGTATGATTCTGGATTATCATCTTGTATTGCTAACTGATATTGCTCATCTGCTTCAGACAAAATAGAAGTAATGATAATGTTAGAATTTACGCCAGAAGGAATCAACGTAAATGTTTCTTGGAGTTGATCTATTTCATTAATCAGATCTTTAGAATCTAATTTTGAGAAAATGCCTGAATGAAGATCAAGTAATTTGATATGAACTTTGTCTGAAAAATCTGAGTTAACCGCTCTTAAAAATTGAATATTTTTCCCATAGAAATTATTTGTTAAAGTAGAATATTTTTCTGCAGAATCATAATTATCCGTCAAAAGTGCTTGTTTTGTTAATTCCAAACTAATCCCTGTAATTGTAATGACCGACGTGTAACTCTCTTCTTCATTTTGAGCATAACCATTATTAGCAAATGTCGATATGTTAAAGATTAAAACAATAATTGAATACCAATAAAATTTTGATTTCATGAATTGTTGATTAGGTCTAGCTAACAGTATTTAAACAAAGGATTTATTCTACAAACATAGAATGAGAAATTCTGAACCTACATGTTTTAAAAATAAATTTATGATTTGTTTTCTGATTCTAAAATTTTAGAACCCCTAAAAAAATGAAAATACTCTTTAAATAATTTCTCAACATGGATTACACGTTGACAATTAAATTTTTGATTATAATTTCAGGATTTGTTTTAGGATTACTACCACAAATTGTTTATGCAGGATCAGCATATGATGAAAAACTAGAATTTGCAGAATCATTAGAAGAAACACTTGGCATTTTCGGGCAATTGAGAATAATCTAGATGAAAACAATGCAAAATTGGCACTAGTGCATGCGACACATCCAATATATGAATTATATAGTTTGATGAAACCTGAACTCAAAGCACATGATTCAGATTTTGATGTAAAAATACAAAATACCTTCATGGATCTTGGCCAAAAAATAGATTCTACAGTGACCTGAACAGATGCTCAAAAAGCAATCAATGACGCAAAAGAAATCATAGAGTAAGCAAGACTTCTTGTAATGGGAGAAGAATTATCTTCAAATACATCGTTTCAACTTGATTTGATAAAAGATCTACCGACAACATCAAAAGATGAATACGATCAAGCCGCATCTGATGGCGAAATACTCGAAATAGCATAATTTCAAGAGGGTTCAGCATTTGTCTGGAAGTCCGAGCGAATATTTGGTAAAATAAGGGCAGAACTTTCAGAACACAAGTCTGAAGAAATTGATGAATTTTATGCAGAATTATGGGATCATATGATCAACGAATGCCACCCGAAAATATTGAGGTATTGGCCGATAACATCATCCATGAAATAAACGAGATCCAGGGTGAAGAAGAAAACACTGGAATTACAAGTATATGTAGAAAATATAGAAAGACTTCTCACTCAAGTAAAGACAGAGTATTAAAATGGAAATTCAGATGTGGCACTTAGTCTTGTCACCAAAGCATATCTTGATAATTTTTAGTTCTTGGAAACACCACTAAAAGAAGCAGGTCCGGAAGTAGTAACCGAAATGGAAACCATGATGCGAATAGAATTAAGAGATATGATAAAAAACAAAGCATCAATATCCGATGCCAACTCAAAGATAGAAATACCATTCTTGAAAATATGAAAATAGTTGAAGTAAACGTTCCTGAATTCGGATCAGTTGCGCTGGTGGCATTAGCCATAGCAATAATTGGAAGCGTGGTTTTGACAAAGAAAATTAAATTAAATAGTCCCACGATTACAAATTTAATATTATTACTTTATTTTTTTAATCTAACTTTGATTATTTGGTTTATTGTTATTGGTGTTAGGGTATAGGCTCAATGTTGGTTCCATATCTGTCAATATAATTTCCACTTTTCCAATGCGACTACGATATTGTTTTATTTTCTTTCCCTCTGGAGAAATTATAAACTTGTCAACTTCTACCAGTGCCAACTCTTCTAAATTAGATAAAGTCTTGTAAACCGTAGATATTGAAATTTTTAACTCATCTGCAATTTGTGTTGCTTCTTTTGATTCATTTTTAATTGAAAATAATACTGCACGTGTACAGATACTGCTTAGAGATTCAATAATTTTTTGTGTTATGTCGAATTCGCTTAGTTGTATTATGTTTGGTTTTGACATTCGATTCACTAGTTTGGTACTAAATTAAGAACAGGATCGGGTTTTCTTATAGAAATATCTGCTTTGCTAATTCGACTTTTGTACATTTTAAATTTCCTCCCTTTCTCCGAAATCATCCATTTTTCTACTTCAATTAGAGTAAGCTCTTCTAGATCAGCTAGTTTTTTGTATACTGAACTGAGCGGAATTTTTAATCTTCCTGACAATTCAGATGCAGTCATTCCTTTTTTTATAATTGAAAATAATATTGAACGAGATTCAGAATCTGCCAATGCTTCAATGACTTTTTGAGTGACATCATATTTTTTTAATTGAGGTAATGTCAGACGTCGTGTCAATTATAATCAAAAATAATGACGAGTTATTTAAATTACTCCATGTCATTCTCGTTACAGAGACCTGGAATGACTATGAAAAAGAAGTTATTTCTTTATGAGGTTTATAATACGTCCACAAAGAACCTAAAATAAGCCCTAACGAAAGCCAATAGAGCGACACAGTGAATGCAGACATCATTCTAAAATGATTGACCAAATCCACAGGTGCAGTAATTTGGTCAGGATTTTCAGGCATTGTAATAAACGCTATCACAATAAATGCAGCGTATCCAACAATAGCAATGAATTTTTTAGTTTTTAGTTTTTGAGACAGTTTGTAAAATCCAACAGCACCAAAACCAGAAATTGTAATAAACGACAAATAAAGAATTCCACGCAATATCACGGTTTCAGGGTCACCAACAGTTGGTGGATTTGCAGGATATTTTAAAAATGGAATAAAGTAAATTGTCAACCACATTATTCCTGCCAAAACAAGAGCTTTTTTGATATCTGTTTTTCCGGGAAGCGCGTTTCTTGAAAGTGCAAAAGCGATTCCAAATAGCGAACCAATGGAAATACCTAAAATTCCACCAGCCAACATTTGTCCACTTTTTTGCCATGTTCTATAGCCCTCATATTTTATCTGAAATTCAGGGGTGTCTTTTTCCTCACCTGTTGCAAATAGATGCTGATTTTCAATTCCAGTTGCCTGATCAAGAGAAGGCTCAACAAATACAAGATTTGCTACACCCAGAATAAGCCCCGCCGAAGCACCAGAAGCTATGACGATAAGGATAAAAAGAAATGTCTTCATCAGGTTAGCCTACTAGTGACAAGGAAAGCCAGCAGCATGTCTCATATCATGAGTAAGTTCATGGATGTACATGTCCTGAAATGCTTCTTCACCATAAACTAGGCTAAAAATATGTCCCTGGTCAAATCCAACAACAAATAACCCCACTGCAAAAATTATAGCTAATACAACAATTGCAATAACTGGAACACCGTTCTTAGATACATTAATTTGTCTTGATTGAGACATGAACCTTTTCTTGATTGAACGTATTTAAATTCTTGGACAATTTGTCCAATTAATAAAGACGTCTTTTGATGCTCAAAGTATTAAATTTATTTCCAGATCTAACCTTTCTTGAAATATGATTGAAAATGGATAAAATCACCTATTTTTTTTGGAAAGAAATCAGGAAATGTCCTCTATTTTATATCTTGGAATTTGATTGACCCTATTTTATTATCATTACTTTTATCAAAAGATCCTATTGAAAATAATTTTTTCATTATTTTTACCCAATATTGATTTTTGTTAGTGAATCAAAGACTATTTTTTCAAAATAAGATCATGTAAAAAATTACTGGTGGTTTTGGAGATATCTTTAGAATTTTAATTACCTTTTGTAATAGACTTAATGCTTGTATGTTGTTGTCTAATATTACAACAACAAAATAGTTTGATAATTAATTTAATTTTGAATTCTGTGGTATTCTAATTTACTGTTACATCTAAATAATCATTGACACGAATAGATGATGGGTAATTTGTCCAATTTATATAGAATTATTAACCAGTCAAAGCCTGCGCAAAAACATTCAGGCCTTACAAGACATAGTATCCAGAAAGGGTTCAAGCAAAGTTCTCACATTCAGTATTCCCCACGTCCTTAAGGCATTACAATTGCTAAATGAAGAAAAGTTTGTTAGTAGGGCAACTTTTGGAAAGGAGATTCATTTAGGAGAAGGCGCAGTAAAGACCTTGATTTTACATCTAAAAGAAGCAGGAATAGTGGACACCACAAAATCTGGAACCTTTCTTATTGAAAGAGGACACAAAATAATAAATCAGATCCAAAGTGTAATTCCCAAAGAATGTAAAATTAAAAAATGCAGTATCATACAAGGCAAACATAATCATGCAGTTTTACTCAAAAACTATTCCAACATTATCAAAACAGGACTGGAACAAAGAGACTATGCAATTTTGTATGGTTCATCAGGATGCACTACAATGATATGTAAAAATAAAAAACTGGTTTTCCCGGGCGATGAAAAAGAGTGTTTTATCAAGGATATTAAAACAGAAAACTACATTTTAGAAAATTTATGTCCAAATGAAGGAGACGTGATAATAATCTCCTCGTCAAATGATCCATTTGTAGCAGAGATATCTGCAAAAAATTCTGCGTTATGGACCTTGGCATCTGTTTAATCTAAGGAAACTATTTACTAGAAAAAAAATTTGTTAAATTAATGAAAAAGATCTACTTGTTTGCGATTCCAATTTGCATTGGAATGTTAGCCGGTATTTTTTTGGCATTTTATCCGCAATCCGAAAGTGATTCAAAACTATTTACCGAATCAAAATTAATTCAGAACGGTTCTCCAATAATTGGAAATCAATCAGCACAAATTACAATTTTGGAATGGGGTGATTATCAATGTACTTTTTGCCACAATTTTCATCAAAGTACCCTAAATACAATTAAACATGAATTTATTGAAACCGGAAAAGTCAAACTAGTGTTCAAAGACTTTCCATTAAATGGACCTGATTCTGTTTTAGCCGCAGAGGCAACACACTGTGCACAAGATCAAGAAAAATATTGGCAATATCATGATGAATTATACAAAAATTGGGGAGGAGAAAATACAGGATGGATTACTAGTGATTCACTAGATACATTTGCAAAAACAGTCGGCATTGATTTAGTTCAATTCAATACATGTCTTGATGTTCACAAATATAAGGAAAGGGTAAATCAAATGCATAATTCTGGAATGGAACTAGGAATTGACGCGACTCCATATTTTCTAATTTTCAATAATGAAAAAATAATCAAAATCAGAGGCAATCAACCCCTTGAAGTCTTTCTAAAGTCTATTGATGAGTTATAATTTTATTGATGAAAAATTGAATCAATCAAACTTAATATTCGTATAATCGGAAGAAATCACAAATGGAAAAGATCAATATAGAAAAAGTAGATTCAGTTAAACTTTATAAAATCAGAAAAATGTTGGAGGAATTATCTCAAAAATCAGGTCGTGGGACTGAACTAATCAGCGTGTATATTCCAAAAGGGAAACAACTTCACGAGATTATCAGTACGCTACAACAAGAACAAGGAACTGCTGATAACATAAAATCTGATCTTACAAGATCACATGTCGTAGATTCACTTGGCAAAGTAGTTCAACGGCTAAAGCTATTAAAAAAAACTCCTGAAAGGGGTCTTGTAATGTTTTGTGGTGCATTGCCTCCAGAAGGTGGGGGAGCACTGGGAAGTGAAGTGGTTAAGGTTTGGGAAATTGATCCTCCAAAAGACCTAAAACAGTATCTGTACAGATGTGATGATCATTTTCATGTAGATATTCTAAAAGACATGTTAAAGGATGACAATCTAATAGGATTCTTAGCTATTGATGCTAAAGACGCTGGATGGGGATTACTTCATGGAGATAAGATAGAAGTTTTATCACAAACTGGCTCGGGGGTTGCAGGAAAACATCGACAGGGTGGACAATCTGCAAAAAGATTTCAAAAATTAAGGGAAATGGAATTATCTTATTTTTACAATAGAGTTGCAGGAACAACGCGTGAATATTTTATCGACATTTATCCTGTTAAAGGGTTGATTATTTCAGGACCGGGTCCTACGAAAGAAGATTTCATTAATGGAAATTATTTAGAATACCGTTTACAAAATATGATAATAGATACAATTGATGCATCATATTCTGGTGCAGAGGGTATTAGAGAGGCATTTGCAAAATCTGCAGACCTTCTTTCTGATTTTAGACTGGTGGAAGAAAAAAAATTAATTGAGGATTTGTTTAGAGAGATAAATTCACACTCTGGATTGGGAACATATGGTCTACCAGAAGTTACTGAACTTCTCAAAAACAATGTAGTTAAAATATTAATCATTACAGATGATACAAACCTAAATCGAGTTGAAGGAAAATGTCGTAGATGTCAACATATTCAAGAAGAAATTATTGAAAGACGAGACGTCATTCCAAAAAAGACAAAATATACAAACAATCCTTGTCCTAGTTGTAATTCAATGGAAGTAGAAGCAAATGAACAGGATATTGTGGATTATTTAGAATTGCTTGCAGCAAAAACAGGAACTAGATTAGAAGTAATTTCAGGAAGTGCAGAACATGGGGTTATGCTTTCTAGTCTTGGTAAAGTTGGAGCAATACTTAGATACAATCCTGGACATTCTAAACAATGAATTTTTTGATTTTTTCTGCCAAAATTAATAGTTCATCATCACTTGATATCGATCGTTTTGTCCAAATGGTTCCTTTGTGATTATACCTTGGAATGATGTGAATGTGTACATGCGGAATTATTTGCTTTGCAGCTCTACCATTGTTTTGTCCAAGACTAAACGCGTCTGCCCCGGTAGCAATTAAAATACCATTTGCAATTTTTGGAATAACTGAAAACAAATTTCCCACAGCTTTGGAATCCATATCCGTTATTCGTTCATGATGTTCTTTTGGAACAACTAGACTATGGCCCAGATCTATTGGGTATTTATCCAAAAATACAACATGATAGTTATCCTCATATAAAAAATGAGCCCAACGTCTTCCAGATAAAATATCACAAAAAATACAGTTCATAATAATATCTTTATTTTATATTTTATTTATTGTTTTTTCACCAAATTTTAGAAATTTACAATATTCTCATATCTGATGACTTATTTTTTGATAATTTTGTCTAACATTCTTCCCATTAACCCCTGACAATCTTCAAATAATTTTGCTTTGATATTTAGTGAAAATGGAGAATTGTGTTGTCAGCCCCTTCTAGTTAATTATAATAATGAATTGGATAAAAAATTATCAAAAAAAAAAATTGAGCAATTAATTGTTAATTCATATAAATTACTTTAAGAAGTAGGGTTTTTAATTAAAACCAATGACGCAAAAACGAAAAAATTCTGTAAATCAAAAAATAAGACTGTTATTTTTCATCACTCCCATAATCATGATTTTGACAATGCTTTTTACACATTTAATTTTCAATATTCCTTTATTCAGTGATAATGATTCAACAAACTGGGTCACATCAGTAATTGAAACCGGAATAGGAACATCTATCACCATTGCTATTTTAATTTATTCTAATAATCAACTAAAAAGATCTGAGGAACAACAAGATAAGATTGCTGAATTAGTTTTGAATATACAAAACATAGAACAACGACATGATAGAAGAGAGAGAAAAAGATTGACGGTATTTAGCTATAGGATTCTGTCTAACTTGGAAACCATACTAAAAAATTATTACGTAATAAGACAAGGATTAGCAAACTATCTCAACAATGGTAAAGAAGAGAGTAAACAGAATATACTTTTGTTAACAAGAAAAAATTTAGAGGTGACTAATTATTTTACAATTCCAAATATAAAAAATGACATCGGCGATATTGCTGAACTGTTCGAAGATCCGTTATTAGCCAAAAATATTCTACATCAATGTATTCACTATGAAACAACATTGAAAGAGATTCAGGACAACTATGATTGGGACAATGATTCTCTTATTAAAAAAATCTCTACAATCGACAATCAAATTGAATTATTAAATACTTCTGTTGATGAAGTAAAAAAAGAAATTACTGGCAAAATTTAACCCTTAAAAAATTAAAAAAATGTCTATGAACATTTGAAACACCTCTTTAATTAGATAATACAATTAGATCTCTCGTGGCGAATGATTTTTTATATAATGCCTGATCTGACTTGATTTTTATTGCGTGCAAATCCAGCAATTGACTTTTTTTATTTATCCTTATATGGTTAATTATTCATTTCAATATGCCAATAGACAGTTAAAACTCTAATAGTTAGAATGGTAAGGAATAGTAATTGGATTATGAAAAATTCTGTTCTCAAATTTTAGATTCTAATCCTAAAATTCGATTTGCTACAGTCTATGATCAATGGGCGGCTCGCGTTGGAGGTGGATTGAGGAAGGGTCTGACTAGCCTACTTTCAGAGCATAAGGAAAATGAACTGGTTACTCTTTCCATTATTGATTGGAAGGCACGTAAAGAAATGTCAAAATGGCTTGGCAAAACAAAATACACCGTGGCTGAGTATGATTTGGTTAAACGTTTTTCCTTGTATTTGGGGGGTGATCATTTACTTCTTGTGAGTGCTGAAAAAGATGTCGACACAGATGTGATGGTGGATGAAATTATTAAAATCTATTATCAAAATCTGAACTAAATAATTTTACCGATATCAAGACAGCGCCAAACATCGAAGTATCAAATCCTGTAAAAACTAATCTATTTTTTCACTTCAATAGTTCAGGATGTAACAAATGGCTTTGGAATTGAGGTTTTTTACAAATACAAAAAATCATAATTTTGATTTATACAAATAATTTACCATTGTGAAAGAGCGAATTCTTTTTTTTGCCATTATGATGGCTCTTTTGATTAACAATTCACCTACCTTTTTATCTACAATTATTTTTTTGTCACTACGGATAAATTTTTTTGCCATTTTAACGAGCTCCGGATGGCGTACACGTAATGACTGATATTTTTCACCTCCTATTTCTGGAAGTACGTATCCACCCAGCCCCATTATTGCAGGGTTTTCTTTTAGAGCTCTGATTGGATCTTTTTTAGCTAAATTATTTATCTTTTGAAGTTCTTCCTTGTCTAACAATCCTAAAAAATCTGCAACCGAATGTTCTGCATGATCTGCATGAGTAATTTCCAATTTCCCAAATTTTCTATGTTTTATACTAATTTTATCAAATGGTGGAAGGTACAAAAAAGGCATATTTATCAAACGTCCAATTTTTTCTTGTTCCTCCACCAAAAAATTATTTCCGCCGTGTCCACTAACTATAACGATGCATGTAGATGGAGATAACCCGAGATTTTTTCTTTTTGATAAATCATTTTTTATGTCAGATATTATTCCATTAATTACCACTTCTTTTTCCATAACGCCTGGATTCCAATCCTTGGCATTGTTTCCTTCACGATCTCCACAATAGGGTAAATGTCCTATATAATCACAACATATCTCTTCGGATAATCTTGTAGCTAAATGACGTGCTATGTAATCATCGATGTTAAAAGGAAGTGCCTTGCCATGATTTTCATAATGTGCTCCGATAGAATAGAGTTTAATTGAATAATTTTCTTTACTATACTTTTGATTCTCTATTTCCACAATAAATGGTATGAGATCTTGAATTAATTTCTTTTGAGTATTATGAGGTAAGATGTTAACATTCTGGTCTTGGTGGGACATATGATGATTCTTTGAATGGTTCGATTAACAAATGGAAAAAATTAAAAGAGAAACAACCAAAAATACAATAAATCTTTTTATTTTTCAAAATTTATAATTAACATTGGAAAACCAATTATGCAGTGTTTATTTGTAAATAAAAAATAACAAATTTGTTAAGGTGTATTTGATTTGAGGTTATTATGTCCTGCCTGGACTATTAGTTGAAATGGCCATACAAATATTCGACGAAGCAAATCTTCGAAAACTTCCAGACGAAGAAAGATTCTCCATATGTAAAGAGACTTTAGAAACAGAAAAAGATGAATCAAAACGCTGGGATGCAGTTTGGTTAATTGGTGAATTGGCCGAAGATAAAGATCAAAATGACCCAATGTTTGTTAAGGTATCGGATGTAATAGAGTGGGTCATTAAAAATGACAATAATGGCGTGGTCATCCATGAAGCATGCTTTCAGGTTGCCGCACGAAACATGCGAAGTAAAATTCCGGCACTGGTAAATGCAGGATTACATCATACAAGTGTATTGGCAAAACATGAGGCAATTGAAGCTCTTGGGTTAATGCGAGCATTTGAAGCAGAGCCATTAATTAGTAAAGCCCTTAATGATTCTAGCATCGATGTAAGGGAGACTGCTCAATTTGTTATTAAAAGATTTGAGCGACTAAGGAGTCAAGGAGAATACAAACCTTACAATATTTTATAACATCTTTATTATTTTTTTAGAATTTCTTTTTTTGTATTTAGCAGTTTAATGTATAGAAACTAAAAATAGTGTTAATTTTATTTTTCTTCTTATATTTTGATCAAGTATTGCAGTAATCGATTAATAGATTAGTGACACCTATGTCATTTTATTTATCCGCCATGTGTTACCAAAAAGATCATTAAAATTCTAACAGAAAAATTTTACATGTGAATTGAAATTACTAGAAGTATTAAATTTAAATAGATAGTTTATGTTTTATAAAATAAAAAACTGGACGTTCTATGCTTGGATAAAAGTGACAATATTAAAAATCATTACTCAAAATATCTTAACGTAATTTTGAAAGTAATTTGTGCAAGCAACAAAATACATGTCCTCAATAAGTTTTACTTATTAAAAAGAAAAAAAGATACACTTTGATGGAATTAAAACAAAATATTCCAATACATTTTTTTGAAATCTTTATACTATATATGATATTTCTAGGTATTAAAAATAATTAATCATCTAGAAATCTTCCTTATAGTGAACCAATAATGTTTTTTCCATGACTGGATGTACTGCTATTATTCTATCTCCCTGTTCAGCTAGAAAGTCATTTACTACATCCTGAAGAAAAACTCCATGTTGCAATTTATCGGCTTCAAAATATTTTATTTTGTGAGTCATATTAGAATGTAGAAATGGTGTGATATAACAATAATGGATCAGATTTTTCAAAATATTGTAAATTTCACTGAGAGCACAATTTTGCAATAAATCAATCTAGTAATCAAAACAATTATTTGATAAACCCACGTTAGTTGGAATTTTCACCCAGGCCAATGACTGTTTTTTACTTTTCAAACCTAATTTTCATGATGGATTTAATATTTTCTCTACTGATTTTCATCTTTAACAATCATACTTTGTTTAAAAATAGGGGATAAGTTTAGCATGATACATTGTCCGAGAGAAAATACGTGATACTTGCAATTGTAGTGGGTGTTGTAGCTTTCACAGGAATGATTATGTTAATAGGTCAAGGAAATGTCAGACATGTTTCAATCTTATGGCAAGAAAAAATTGAACAAACTGTTTCTTTTGAGGAAATAGGTGAACAAGTCCAACTCAGGGGGGTTTTGGGAGTAGATGGAGAACCAAATCCACACATTGTAACTAGAACTAATTTTAAATATCTTTTAACTGTCATTAATAATGGTGATAAGGCACATAAATTATACATTGAAGGATTAAATGTTGAAACAAATCAATTAGAACCAGGTCAACAAGAAACTTTAATGATTTATCCTATTGAAGAAGGAATCTATGGATATTATGATAAATTACAGGGAGTTCAACAATTAGGAATTTTTGAAGTACGTACTGTAATTCCAAGTGACGAATTTACTGGATTTTTTCGAGATCTCATATGACTATGTCTAGTTCTGGTGTCTCTGCATGATTAAATAGTTTCAACGATAAAGAAATCACAAAATCTGGAATATACTTCATAAGAACAAAAACATTTAGTAATCAATTCTTGTCTCCTTTTGATTTAATGACTAGCGTTTAAGATTGATTCCAGATGGAAGTTTTGGTGACAACTCTGGTTTTTAGATGACTTATTTAATCTTCAATAGAATTGGAACTAGTCTCTGTTTTGTTCAAAAAGTACTACGGATAATTGCTTTTTGTTTTCCAGATGTTATGGCGAGTATACATTATTCTATCTTCCCTCTATTTTTAGATACAAAAGTTATGTAAGTGAGGATAGTTAAGATAATTTTTTAATAAAAATAATAATTAAAAATATTGCCCACCAGACCAAAAAAATCATCGAACAGTTAATTAGGGTAAATTTTTGAACCTAATTATCTAATGGGAAAAAAGGAACGAGAAGAGCGAGTAGAAAAACGTGAAAATTATGCAACTAGACGTTCTTCAGAAAAAAGAAGAAATACCTTAATTACAATAGGAGTTCTTGCGGTAATTGTAGTAATTGTAGGATATTCCGTATGGCAATTTGCCAATATGACACAAGAAGCACCTGGAGGACCAGAAGGAGCAGGACCGTTAAATAGCGAGCATTCACATGCAGCGATTCTAGTGAGCATCTTTAAGGATACGTTTGATTTTTCAGCGCAGGCATATCAAATTAAATCTCCGTGGATTCACTTTGAAGGAGGAGACGGGACAACAATACACAAACACGCAACTGGAGTAAAACTAGGATATTTGTTTAGCTCACTGAAATTAAAATTAGATGATAAATGCTTTGTATTTCAAGATGGAAGAAGTTTTTGTTCCAAAGATGAAAATTCTTTAAAATTCTATATTAACAGAGAACAAGTCAACGACATTAGAAATTATGATATTAAGGATAATGACAAAATTTTGATTGTATATGGTGCGGAAACGCCAGAAGAAATTGAATCACTATTATTGAAATTAGATAACCAACCAATAAAAGCTACATAAATAAAATCGATAAAGTAAACGATGTTTAGATTTCCAATGGAATTATCCGATCATTTAATTATTAAAAGATATGATGTTTTTAATTATGGTTCATTTTCAGTAGATTCCTTTGTTGTAAATTGTGCCATTTTATCAAAGAACATGAATACCCACAGCGTGTACATTTTAGAACGGTTAAAGATGTAGTTAGAAATTCTTTACCTTAAAATATTCCACTCAATTTTACATCTTCACCTGCAATTTCAGCTCTATTACTTTGACAAATAGGACATGTAAGTGATTTTGTTTCTAGCAATCTTACCCGAAACAGTCAGAATTTAAACACTCTATTATCAATAAAATTTTTCTAATGAGTTATTGCAATAAAGTCTAAATTATGGCCATTCACAATTATCGTGTCATGGAGATTTCTAGTAGAAATGTTGTAGAAGGAACGGCTAGATCTCCTCATAGAGCAATGTACAAAGCTATGGGCTTAACTGATGATGATTTAGGCAAATCATTTGTTGGTGTTTGTCATACTGGAAATGAGGCGACACCATGCAACATTCATCTTCCAAGATTAGCACTAAAAGCAAAAGAAGGAGTAATTGATGGAGGTGCAACACCAAGAGAATTTTCAACTATTGCAGTAAGTGATGGGATTGCAATGGGACATGAAGGAATGAAGTCATCATTAATTTCACGTGAGATTATTGCAGATTCAATTGAATTAATGATGCGCGCACATCAATATGATGCACTAGTTGGAATTGCAGGTTGTGATAAGAGTTTACCTGGAACTATGATGGCCATGGCTCGATTGAATTTACCATCCATTTTTGTTTATGGTGGAACAATCATGCCAGGAATATTGGACGGGAAAGAATTGACAGTAGTCGATGTATATGAAGCAGTTGGCGCATATGATGCTGGTAAAATATCTCTAGAAGACCTTAAAAATATTGAAAACACTGCTTGCCCAAATGCGGGATCATGTGGGGGAATGTTTACTGCAAATACAATGGCATCAATTTCTGAAGCCATTGGTCTTGCATTGCCAGGTAGTGCCAGCCCCCCAGCAGAAGATGTTAGGCGAGAAAAGATAGTTTATGATACAGGTAAAGCATGTGTTCAATTATTAGAACTAAACATTAAACCACGCGAAATTTTGACGTTTGAGGCATTTGAAAATGCAATTACAATGCTAAATGCCATAGGTGGCTCTACAAATGGAATTTTACATTTATTGGCATTATCCAATGAAGTGGATGTCAAATTAACATATGATGATTTTGAAAGAGTTAGAAAAAAGACTCCACATCTGGCAGATATGAAACCGGGTGGCAATTATGTAATGAACTCCCTCGATAAAATTGGGGGAATACCATTTGTATTAAAAAAATTAGCCAAAAAGGGTCTAATTCATGATAATTGTATAACTGTAACTGGAAGATCTATCAAAGAAAATCTCTCATCCATGAATATTCCAGAACATGAGCAACAAATAGTAAAATCTATTGAAAACCCAATTCACTCAGTAGGAACTGCAGTTATCTTGAGAGGAAGTTTGGCACCAGATGGCGCTGTGATTAAAACCGCTGGAGTCGAGATGACCAAATTTACAGGTAAAGCCAGAGTATATGACAGAGAAGAATATGCATTTGATGCTGTATCTAAAGGCGAAATAGACGAAGGTCATGTTATAGTCATTAGATATGAAGGCCCAAAAGGAGGACCTGGAATGAGAGAGATGCTAGCCACCACTGCGGCACTTGTTGGTCAAGGATTAGGTAAAACAGTTGCAATGGTGACAGACGGGAGATTCTCCGGCGGTACACGCGGATTCATGGTAGGTCATGTAGCTCCCGAGGCATATGTGGGCGGTCCAATCGCATTGGTAAATGATGATGATGAAATTACAATAGATACCGAAACGAACATCATTGATCTTCATGTGTCTCCAAAAGAACTTGAAGAGAGAAGAAAACAATGGAGTCCACCAAAACCAAATTACACAAGGGGGGCACTGGCAAAATATGCTTCCTTGGTTGGCTCTGCAGCACAAGGTGCGATTACTAGCGCAAAATTATAATTTTACATCGTCCAATAATTTTATCCAATTGATTTTTTCCTGTTCTATAAGATAGATCATAGTTAGGTTTTTCCATGCATTTTCTAAATCTATTCTAAATTTTTTAAAACCTAATTCACTTGACAACGGTATGCTGTTTTTTGGATTGTATTTTACCTCGTTTAGAGAAACGCAGTGAATAGTGTCATTTCTAACCTCAAAAAGTCGAGACATTTCTCTAGTATATTCAGGTGAGAATACTTTCCAGTCAAGGAAAGATCTAATTTTTCTATTTATTGGGACTAGATTGAGAAGATAAAGTAATTCTTTGCTATCCTTTTGATTAGAATATCGTACTATTCTCAATCTAATAATCTCGTCAAAGAGAAATGCCATTATTGAGAATGCGGATAGTACACTTTCTCTGTTTTTTGTGATGACTAGTTTAGAATCAAAACCTTCTTTTAGAATTCCTTCATTAAGGAAATAATGTTTATTGTCACTAATAAGATATAATCTAATGTTTGATGAAAGTTTTTTTTGCTTTTTTATTATTTTCAGAAAATTAGAAACGTTCACGATTCTGCAAATAATCAATATTCAATTAAGGATTTTGATGATTTCCAGAAAAAATATTACAGGGAGCAAATTGTTCACAAGGTTTATAGATCTCTATTTTATAATGTCTTTAGGGATAACAGGAAAAGAAAATCACATAATAGTTATTGAATTACTGTTGTCTACTACAGATTTTCAATGCCTAATACATCATAATATGCACGAGGAATCATTCGCTGAGCTTTAAAAAAGACATTATTAACTGCAGTATCAAGCACATATGTTCTGGCCCAATCTTCTTCACTTCTAATTGAACGTCCAAATCCCTGAAGTAATTTAGTAAGAGTTTGAGCAGTATACCAGAGAGGAAACTTGTCCATTTTTGCCTTTGTCCTTTTTTCTTTGTAATTTGGGTATGGAACTTTTGCAATGATTTGAAATCGAGATAAATCATCTTTGAGATCAACACCTTCCCATAATGAAGAAGAAAGTAAAACACCTGTAGGATCCGCCGAATGTTCGGAGATAATTTCATCCTGAGTTTTTCCATCTTTATTGTAGCTATGACAAATTCTCACTCGTCTTGTATTTTTAGGTGAAAGATATCTGATAATTTTTTGGCATCGTGGAACAGACGATGTCAAGATCAGCCCTCTCTCCTCAGGATGTTCATCCATTATCTTATTGATGGTTTTAATAACTTCAAGTTCATCTTCTTCAGTAGAGCCATAACTTAGTCGTTTAATATTAAGAAGATCAATTTTTCGATGTTCAATTGGAAAAGGTGATTTTGGAGTGTCAATAAATGCAATATCATCTTCTACCAATCCCATATTTTCACAAAAACTGAGCTTATCGATAGTTGCAGACATGAATATTTGATATTCAGTACTAAAAAATGAATTTGCAAATTTAGAGACATCTATGGGTTTCACAGATACAGTTCTAAAGATTCCATTCATATCTTTAACAGGGTCATTTACCACAAAATTCTCCTTATCTGTAAGAATGTCTATTTTAGCCTGCGCTGCTCTATCATATCGTCTTTCAAGCCTTGTAATTGATTCATAATCCGGTTCTTTTTGATATGCATCGCTCTCTTTGACATCCTTGATTTTTTTAGCATATGAATATGCAATATCGTCAGTCAATTGTATCATAGAATCTAAATCCGTAAAGTCATATTTTGTAGTACTTAGATTACACTCTTCTAATTGACCGCTAAATATATCGAATCCAATAAACTGCATTATCTGATCCTCTATTTTATGGGCCTCATCAAACACGGAAATTCTTCTATCAAGATAATCTGCAAAGAGTTTTTTATTAAATTTCATAATTTGGAAAAAAGCATGATAATTCCATAGCGAATGATTTGAAATCAGTGCATCGTATTTTTGAAAGTAGTAATGGCAAGATTCAGCCTCTTGAGTATGTTCTTCAATCTGTTTAATACTGGGCTTGAATTTACAAATTTCAATTACTTCTTTGCCATTCTTATTTATTTTTTCTTGACATTGACCCTTATCACAAGTCAAACCCCACCTCATGGCTCTTCCAATACTGTCTACTTTTTCGGACTGCATCATTTTGAGGCATGCAAAGTTTTGTTTTCCTTTGACAGGCTTGAGAAATGGAATATCTTTGATATATTGATCTTGAAGGTGTTTTGTTGCAGTTATTGTAAAAGAACTACCAAAATATCTAGAAACTGTTGCACCAATGAGTGATTTTCCTACTCCTGTAGGAGCACACAAGATAATTTTTTTGTAACCTGTTTTTAATTTATCTTCGATTTGATTAATGATCTCTTTTTGAATTACTCTAGGTGAAAATCCATCCGGAAATTTTTCTATAAGTGACAGGATTAACCTATTTTTCTTTAATATTAAAAGCATGAAGGTACTAGTATTATCAAAAGTTTTGTAATGTAGTTTAATATCTAGTAATTACTAGATACATCATGGAATTACTAGATGATAAAATGAGGGTATGGTTAGATAGCGCAAAATTTGTCAAGGCAATTCCAGGTGTGTATGTTTTGTACAATAGAAACAAAGATGTGATTTACATTGGGGCGAGTAATAATTTAGAAGAGACATTTACAAAATATGTAGATACTGAATTTGAAGGAAATGAATGTAAGCAAAAAACACAGTCATATCAACGGGAATTTATAAATTCTCCAAAAGAGCGACAAATCCAATTAATTGAAGAATTTAAAAAAATGGCAGGAAAATTACCATCCTGTAATACTGAAATTGCAATTGAAACCCAATGATTTTTAAATATAGGCTGTTGAAATATGTCCTACAACCAGTTCATAAGATAGTTTATGCATCAAAATAGAGAAACTAATTAATTTGAGATCCACGTAGGTTCAAAGTGCATCAGTGTTATTATTGTGAGCAGCTTTTTGATAGCAAGGATGAATTGTATGAACACTTAGATGTACATACAGATATTGAGCGAAATCAAGAGATAATGGATAAAAAAAAGAAGGCAAAAAAAGCCTAAAATAAAATATTTTTAAATCATCAAAATAAGATTACTCAAAAACTGATAAACAAAATTAGAGTAATTGTCAGAAAAGATCAGATTCAGGAGTACAAATAATAATTTTTAATTAAAACATTGTGGAGTGGATTGAAGCCTTACTAAAGAGGTCTTGCGATAAAACACTGACAAAAGGAGAGGTATTACAGAGTTTGTTTCACATGATAGAAATAAATGAAAATACTTTAAATCACATAACATCCGACAACCGAAATTTTGGACCCGAATTAGAAGAGTTAAAACAAACCGAAATAGTAGATTTGAATTTTCATTTAAAATATTATCGCAGTCTCGTTAATTTCATTAATTCAAATCCTGAAAATAAAATTATCAGAGAGAAGTAATCTATAGACAATCTAAATAGAGATCAAGAATCAATTACAAGTATGTGGATAAATTATTTTGGTAATCACGTTCATTAGTGACCCAGTAAAAATTGAGCTCATTATTATTTCCATCTAAATATTACTAGTTTGTTAATTACATATTTGTGCTTAGTTGAATTAACATATAATTACAATCAGCGCATTAAAATGCATTTCAAATATTTGATTGTTCAGATAACTCCAACGCCTAATCATATCTCAGATTCTTAATTCTTTAAACCTCTCATCGTATTCCAACTGTTTTTCTGCTATTTGACCATAATCGGTGTATTGGTCATACTCTTCTTGTTTTTGAAAAATGTGTTTTTCTAATTTTTCAAGTTCTTTAGAAATTAACATGTTAGAATACTCACGAGCAAATTGTTTTTGTTGTTCTTGGGTATGCCCTCTGACTATGAATTTCTTTGATTCAAATATAATTTGAAGATCTTTTGTGATTTTGGATCTAAATAATTCTGCAAGATCAAAATGACCTTGCTCGTGCTTTAAGAGCATTAGATTCGCTTGTGATAATCTTACACAGGATAGAAGAGGGAAAAATTCAGTAGTTAATTGAATGTTCTCAATATAAAATTGAATTTGTCTGTCAACATTATCTGATTTTACAGTCCAAGTGTGCCTGTATTTGATTGTACTGTGGGCATCTTCAAAAGATGAAGGATTTAATTCAGCTTGATAGTCTGACCAATTTAAAAAATTTTCTTTAGACCAGACAATAGGACTGTAAGAACTCATAGATTTCATATCTCTTAGAATTGAATAAAGTTATTGAAATTCTTTAATGTCAAAATTAGGCTAACTTGTTTGCTAATTCTAAAAAATTGTCGCATTTCTCAACATGGTTATACATCGTTATTTTCAATTGATGTAATACATGTTTTTGTTAACTTTTGGACAAATGGACATCCTCATGAAAAAAATAACTAATTAATTCTACATAAATGAATTAATCAAAATAACAAAAAATAATCAAAAAATACTATATATAACATTCAATTTCGTTTACCATCACGTCCGCTATAATTCCCCAGTGACTGAGGAACATCAAATCCTAACCAAAAGTAATTATGGCCTTCTAACGATCGATGATATTTTTCATGTTCCACAAGTCTTTCATCCCCCCAACTTCCAGTATGGAGAAATTCACATTTTTCCATCTTGTTGTTTTTTCTACCCCCTTTACAAACTATTATCAATACTATTTGACGTTATTTTGATTTGAAAAGTTTTTGTATTTTTTTAATTAAAGATAAGTTTGACGGCAGATGAATTTTAGGGCATGGTCAGTTAAGGTAAACGTATGAATGCCGTCAAACGTGATGACTCGCGTATGTTATTTTTAAAACAATATAAAAAATTGTGTGTACAATTTGAGACACTGACGAATAGTCAAGTGCTGATAACATTGACTGGACAATAAATCCAGCCTATTCAAAGTTTTTGATGGATATAATGAGAAGTGGAAATGGATCATTTTTTCACTCTGCCTTGATCAATTAACAAGACATGATTAATTTTATAAATTTTCTAGAATAAAAAGCAGCCAAAATGTAGAAAGTGGGGTTGTTTGCATATTTGATGGTTTAACATGCCCATCAAGAGACACGCAAAAAAATTAAACTTACTTGCTTTCCTTAAATACAAAACATGGTTTTAAGATAACCCATATGTAAAAAAAGAGTCGCATATTTAGTAAATGAACCATCTGTCAATGAAAGAGATCATCAATTTTATGATGATAGATCAGATAAAGTAAAAAATTATGTTGATAATCGATGACTCTTATTGGCATACATTATAGAAAGAACCTATTAATTTTACTAAGAATCAAAATAATATATGAATCTAAAATTCATAATTTCTATGAGCGTTTCAATAACCGGATTAATTGTTGGCTTTGTATTACTGTATTATAATTAACAAAATAAGGAAAATATGATCAAAAAAATAGATGAAAAAAGATACCACGAGTTGGTAAAACAAAAAGAGGAACTTGAAAAAAACAGACCCCATGATATTGATTCAATGAGAAGATGGAAACATGCTATGGGTAAAATTCTAGAAGAGTTAGAATTGTATAAAAAATTATAATATGATGGATGGTGTAGTCAAAATTTTATTTTTAATTTGAGAAACTATTAATTTGATATATCCAATTGACTTCAATAATGCAAAAATATAGAGATTTAGATATGACGGAGTTCATTGAAAACATTAAATTGGTTTCTACAGGACTAATTACATATCGCGACATGACTTATTTTCAAACAGGTAAAAAATTTGACTGAATGTCCAACTTGTAAACTAGCCATGGAATCACACTCCACCGGGGAATTGATGGAATGCTGTATGAAACAGATAGGTGATGATTTTACTGAAGAAGATAGTGGAATATGTCCGAATTGTAAACATGATGTAAGAAAGCATTCGGGCAAAGAACTTGTAGAATGCACATTAGCATTTTTTAAATCAAATATTAAAAACTAATGTGTGAGTTCAATTCATAAATAACCAAAATTTTCTGATTTCACATTTTTACTCTACAGTGATTTAGCATTATGCAAAGAATTTACATTATGAGGTCGTTTTGCAGGATAAGCATAAACGCTAGTTTGAGCGATTCAACATATTGGATCAATTAACGGCAGTATTGATTGAAAAATATTCCCCAATGTTGACAAACAAACAGATATGGGAATACGAGCAAACTCATAATGAAATAAAATTTGATTTATTGTACGTAAAACCCGGTAATAAAGACAAAAAATCATGGAGTTCAAGACTGTCGTATCTAAATGGGGACATCCGAATTGTCTTGGTGAGGACAATTGGCTATCTTACAGATGGGTACGAATTATGGGTGAGAAATTCCAAAAACAATCAGAGAAACCAAGATGAGTCACTATTTTCATACCTCATGGCGCTGATAGTGGACATAATGATTGATGAGGAAATTTGCTTAAAATTTAGAGAGGATGAAAATTGTTTAGTATTATCAATCGATACTAAGGCAGATGTTATTGATTGTAAAGAGTTCTTTGAAGCATTTTACCATCTGGCGACGGGGGTCAATTATGACATGTACATTGGCATTCCAGAAGATGAGACAGAGGCAGAAATGTACTTATCACGATTACAAGAAGACTTTGATCAGAAAATGAGGTTGAAGCTAGGTGAAAGATATCTTCCAGGAAATACTACTCCTGATTCGATCAATAAAAAATTAGGATAGCTAAAAAATTAATTTTAATTACACTTCAGTCATTCAGAGGTCTAAAAAGTTTTAAAATTATGTTCCGATCAATACTCATTTAGTCTAATTTTCTTACATCATCGCTGCATATCCAACTTAAACAATATCCTCAATTATGGCTAAAGCAGCAGCAAAAAAACCAGCAGCAAAAAAAGCTTCAAAAAAGAAATAAACTTTTGAAGCAAATTTTTTTCTTTTAAATCCTATTTTTACTAATTTTAATATTCATTTTTGAATTAAATAATCCTGTAAATAATGTGAGAATTAAAGATTAATTAGTTATGCCAAAAAAAATAATTTCTCTGAAAGTAATACAAAATCCTTAAGTGTTAAAAATTTTTAAATAAACAATTAATGGAACATACGAAGGAATGTGAATATAGAAATTCTCATGATATGATTCATTCTAATTGTTTTTGCAAGTGTCATAAAATACTCATGATGGACTAGTCAATCTCCCTCAAACCCTTCTACATATTATTTTGAAAAGTGATCATGTGACGAATTCTAAAAATATATTTAATTTGTGTTCAAAGTCCTAAAATAGCAGCAATTTATAAAAAAATAGTGCCAGAAAACAAAAGATCCATCCGAAGGTCATGGGATAACAAATCTCGAGCAAAAACACAGACAATAGAAGAAAGAATCAAGGACTTTATTTTACGTAATTCAAAGAATGGTTACTATACTAAAGTATCAACACTATCTTACAAATTTGAAATACCACAAGACAAAGCTTGGGAAATTGTCGGTGGACTATTGACAGATGGCACTGTGGAATCAATTCATGATGAATTTACCGGGGAGATGAAATTGTGTGAGGAAGGAAAAACATATTTAATTTTAAATCTAGAACAGCAAAGAAAAAGACAAAAATCGCAAGAATTCAAGATGAGTAGCAAACGAAAATCTAAAAAATAGTAGAATGTCATGAATTGTTTAAAAATTGACCTGTTGACAAAAATATGAGAAATGTAAAAAAGATAATTTAGTTCATTCCCAGCAACTAAGAGATATGTTGAATTGGCATAACTCTTAATTTCATAGATGTCATAATCAAACAGGTAAAATGAAGATAATGTTTCAATATTATATCGTGCAATTAATATTTCAAAAAAGAAAACAATGTCATAAGTGAAAAATGATGAGAACCTTAAATCAAGAAGACCGAATTGAGATCAACAAGATTCTTGAATCCATTGAAGGTAAACTGGATACAAATCTGATCAGATTAACTATGGAATTGATTTTAAAAACAAACTGGACTAAAAGCATGGCAATTAATTTGTTTAAGCACAACATTAGTAATATTCCAGATAAATCCCTTAATGCATTCCTTTTAGGAAGCCATTTTGGACAAATTTATCAAATATCATTAAATCTTGCCAAAAAATTAGAACTGTCACTATCATCTAACCAAAAAAATATTTTAAGAGAATTTGTATTCTTTTTAGTTTTACTTCGTTCAAAAAAGTAATGAAATTGACGATAATTTTTTTCCAAACAATACCCTTAATTTTATAACAAATCAAAAATTTTTATGAAACAATGTAAAATATGCGGCACTCCATTAGGAAAAGAACCTACAACTATACAACTTGAAGAGCATTGGAAGAAACATCATAATTGGCACTGGCAAAGCAATAAAGATAAAACACCTGAAGATGCTCTTTTAAAAAAAAAGATGACATAAGGAAGCCTCTTTATTTTAGATAGACATTGAAATTTATATGGAATTCATCATTACCATATTTCATTATCATAAAGGACATGATATAGATCATGTCATTTTTGGGAAAAAAGCTACTGAAAATAAAATCAATGAAGATATTCGAATATTTCCATCTGGTGGATTAACAAGAAAGAATGGAATACAGGAAAAATATTTAAAAATAAACTTGAGAAATATCAATGATTTTAATTTAGAATTATTGTCGGATTTTCTTTCTCACCGATTATCATCAATTGATGATGCAGATAGTTTGAAAATTGGGAATAACACAATTGCATTGAAAAAAGATGAAATCAAAAAAGCATTACAGACGCACATAAATGAAATTTAGGATTGAAAGAATTTAGTTATGCATAGCTGCCAAAAGCATTAATGGAAAATGCCAAATTATTATAAAATTTATGAATTAAACCCTAAATATTCCATTTTTGCAGAAGAAAATGCTTAATTTCGGAACCACTGGGTGATCTTCTATGGAAAAACAAATAAAATGACAAATTTAATTCATAATTTTAGAAACATTTCGAGATGAGAAACAAGAATGATTAGCTGTTTTCAACACAAAGCGAAACAAATGGGGTTGGATCAAAAATCATTCTTTATTGGTTTGGTGTATCCTAAAGTTATCAAAAATCTTGAGTGATAACATTCACATTCGTATTAGATCCAATTCTTGGGGAGATAATGTAATTAAGAAAATCAATCCCATATTGAAGAATTATATGAAAAAAACTTTAGATAAATACAATTTTTTACATTACTGATTCAAAAGGATTAATTTGATAAATTATTAGAAATAGACCATGTCTTTGGATATAAAGTGGCATAAAAATTTTTACGGCATATCATGGGCATATGAGAAAGACAGATTGGTAGTGTCAACAGTGTTTGAGGACAAAAAAGAGGCAATAGAAGTTGCAACAGAAGTTAATGGTTGGAGTGATAAATTCACCAGATTGACAATTGTTGAGAAAGACAATGGAGAATATGCTATTTGTTGCTATCAGGATCCACAAATTTCAAAGAGTGAAAAAAATCTTGGATTATATCGTACAGGTATGCGACAAAGCGGAGGATATGAACAAGTAAAGCCAATGCTCGAAGAGAAATCACCATTATTACAAATTGCATATGCATCAGACGTAAGGGACATGACAACGTATGAACAAATATCACGATTAGTTCCAATGAGAAAATGCAGGATCATTTCAGAAAAAGATCTAAAAAAACAAGAATTCTTTTATGAAAAGATTGCAGAAAAAAATAATCAAAATTAAATAGTCATCAAATTGCCGTTATTTTTAAAAATGAAAGAATTTTACACATTTGGAGTCATGTATAATTATTTATTCATTTATTATCTGTTAATAATAAAGTTAAATTAAAAGAATTACTGCTCTATTACAATAAACATTCAAGCTATTACAATAAAACCAAATCACAATAATTTTTAAACAATTTAATTAAATTCCCATGATGATCTTTTATAGTATTTGCAAAGGATTCTAGGGTAAACCCTACTAGTAAAAAATCAAACTTATGATAAATCATCAGGTTTATTTAGCCAACTTTGAAATTAAATTCAAAATTGTATGAGTGCATTTTAAATTAATTAATCAGCTTTCTAAATTTTTAATGAATCCATTCATTTGAATAAAAACAATTTGTAATAATATCAAAAAATAATTGATTTCTCAACATCTAATTTTAACTATGATTGATTATATTTCCAAAACCTTAAGTTGGCGACCTATTAGGCGAGGTATTGAAAATTACAGAGTTTAGAAAATCAAGTGTTTTGTTGAGTATACTTGGATTGGTCTTAGCTCTTATAGGCATTACAATATTTTGGAATCCTCAAGATAGTATTACCAACATCGTTTTTTTGAGTATGGTGGGCATCGGCTTGTTTATGTTGGGATTAGGCCTCTCAATTCTCAATCAAATAAGAAAGACAACAATTAGATCATAACATAATTTTTAAAAACATAGTATTTTAAGGTCAAAAATTACAAGAAATTAGTTGACTTCATTCAAACTACAGGGCTCAGGAGGGTACATCATAGCAGATCTGACTGAAGACCAGGCAAAGAAAGCAGATTTGGGAGTGGGTAAATTATTTTTGGCTCCAGTAGGCAAACTTGAAGAACAAAAAATGTTAAAACATTATTGTAAAAATTGCGCAGTTGAATTTGATAAATCTCCAAAGATTAGGCTAGAAGAGAACCCAAACGAAATAGTTGCAGACAATTTAATTCTAATTGAGAGGGGGCAATATACATGTCAACAATGCAGCTCCATTATTGGAGAATACAGAGTATTTAAAAAACAAGACGAATCAAGCGATGTTGGAAATGCAAGATCTAATCAATAAATCTCGATAGTTAAAAATCTAAAACAATATCCTTAAGTTTTGAAATAATTTAAACAATTTATCATGACAAGTACATTGTATAAAATAAAATGTGATAAAGGACATATAGCAAATGCATTGATCTGGGATGAACAAACTATTCAAAATTACATACAGAATAAAAAATGCAATAGTTGTGGTTCGACGCTACATCAATTCAATAAAAATTAGCATGTTTTTAGTTTTCATCAAATATTTGCCTCATGACATATCATAATTTTTTACATGGCGTGCAAGTGATGATTTTTGATTATCAAATATTATCTTTTTTGATTATGAAATCAGATTAAAAGAAATCATTACTAAGAAGATATTACTAAGAAGATATTACTAAGAAGATATTACTAAGAAGATATTACTAAGTTAAAAAATACAATTACAGTAAAGGACTAGTAATATATGAACATGGACTGCCATTCCCTAATTGAGATTACTTGGTAAATTAGAAATTAGTTAAATTATATTTCATCTTTAATTCTTTTGGCATCTCTGCATATTCCGCAAAGATAATTTTTCTTAAAATTATCTATTTCAATCTTAAATGAGTCAGAATCATAATAGTTCTCCGAAGTTTGCATCCCTCCTGGGACTGACTTTCCACAATTTGTACAAAAAAGATCCAATTGAAATTTAATTTTTTTCTCATTTTTTTTAATTTTACCAATAATCATAAGAAACATAAGATATCTTTTGATATAAAAACAAAATTGAATAGTATTCAGCAATCAAATTAATATAACTTGAATTAATATGGATCCTGTATCAATTAGAGTATGAAACATAATAATTCTACATCATATTGTTTTAGAACATTGAATCCAGCATCAAAACTAATTTTGGATGTGATTATATTCTAAATTTTATGAGATTGTTAATCAAAAACACACAATTCTGTGTATTATTTTCATATTAACACATTACTTTATTCAGTAGCTGAAAGTTTAATTTTAGCATTAAATTTTTATCTATTTTCCTTGATTTCCACACGTGTCTCAAATATACGACTGTATACAATGTGATGCTGCATTTAAATCCAAAAGAGAATTTGCGTTTCTACAAATCTCTTATTTGTGACATTATTGAATATGCTCTGATTTTGGACATACCTAGAAAAATCTAAAAAAGTAATCCTAATTGATAGGTAAAACATAAACAAATCTAGTGGAATTTTATCAAATAATAGAACCCAAGATTGAAAAACCAATAATTATTGCTGCAATGCAAGACATGGGAAATGTAGGCAGCATAGTAGTAAATTTCATCAATCATAGTTTAAAATCAGAAAAATTCAGAATTGCAAAAACACAGTATCCTACGTATGTAGTAGATATGGGCGGACATGTTGAATTGCCAGAGGAAAATTGGGAATACAAATACTCTGAAGGATTAATTATTTTTGGAGGCGGTACAGGTCAGCCACAGGACAATCAAGAATTACACTCGCTTTGTCAAGATGTACTTGACATTTCTAAAAAATATTCTGCTAAATTCATCTATACATTTGGAGGATTTCATACAAATAGAGTGTTAGATTACAATCCAAAAACTTTTGTTGCAACTACATCAATAGAACTAACAAAACAAATGCAAGAATTAGGAATTTCAATAACTCCACAAAGATCAATCATTACAGGATTTAATGGATTAATTTTGGCTTTTGCAAAACAAAATGGAATTCAGGGAATTGGGATATATGGTGAATTAAATCGGCCTGAAATTCCACAATATCGAGCAGCCATTAGTATAATTAAAACACTGGAAAAATTAACTTATAGAAAATTAGGTGATACCAGTCTTCTAGAATCAAAGGCATTAGAAATTGAAAAAAGTTTTGAAAATTAATCATCAATCAAGATTAAAATCATGGAAAATAGTTATTTTACAATCATTTTAATATAATTAATTATTTTTATTGATTTTGTTACAATAATCTAATCATAGCCAACAGAACCTGAAAGAAAATTATTATTTATGTACCGTTCAGAGAAAACTCTACCAGTTAGTATGTAGAGAGAGTATAACAAGGTGAATATTTCTCAAATATATTAAAAAATAACTTTAAAAACTCATGTCTTATTTCAAACACAATAATATTTGAGAGAATAAATTTTAGATACACAGTGATGGTTTGAATTGTTTTGAAATATTTGATCATTGTCTCCAAACTAGTAACATGAATTATTGTTAATTAAAAATCAGTAATTTATTTGTTTTATTCTTACTTGACTACCTTTAGATTCAAAAAAATGACCTAGAAAATTTTTTAGTTGTTCTCCAATTTTGTACCCAAGTGCACCATCCATTATTCCAGATTTCTCAATTATTGATGCCATCTCCATAGTTATTTTCAAGTTAAAAAATGTCCATCCAGCTTTTGTAAATGGATCTGAAATTTGATATCCCTCCTTTATATTACAAATAGCCTCCAACTCAGTCATAGCTTTTTTGACTAGCAAAATCTCCTCATCATAAATTCTTGTACTTAACTGAAATAATGGCATCATGGAAACAAATCTCAATCAAACTAGATTTTAAGTATTCAGCGCACATACAAATAAACAGATAACCTAGAATTGAAAATATGGTACTATGACGGATTTCATTCATGAGCCTTACAAAACCATCTTTGTTCGTGATCTAATCAAAATGAGCCTTGATGATTTGCTCAATATGATGGTGACACTTGAATCAGGCAATGCATATTGGGTAGATGGAGTAATATTTGCAAGTTTTGCAATGACTGACTCTGAAGAATTGGCAAAAAAAGAGATACAGGGTCAAACTTACCTTGACAAAATCATATTTGCAAAATACGAGAAATATTCAAAGACAATAAAATTGGTCAATAATCTTGAAATGAACATACTAAATGTAGAGAAAAGTCATCTCTATCGAGATTTGATTTCATGGTTAAAAAAACAACCAATATGGAATGAATAATCTTGTTTTTATTCCCAAATGCAACAATAATGAACTAAACGTTTCAATATTCATTTTATTGGAAGATGTAATTAAATAAAGACGAATCTAATTTTTTTTACATTTGTTTCTGACAAAAATTTTTACAATGTAGAAAAATTACAGTAATTGAATTAAACTGAAGTTATTCTAGCCTACCTGCTGTATAAACACAGACATTTTGAAATATTTGATTTAACATTGTTTGATAATATTTTGGAACAATTTAGTAATTATTACATGATTAACGATATTCATCACCACAATCACCAATTATTTCAAAAAGATTATTTGATTTTTTTGTAACCCCGTTTATCATGGACAGATCTTCGGAATCTAAATTCAAATCTAATACTTTCAAATTATCTTTTCTATGTTCTGATATTCCGAGTCTAACTCCAATAATTACTCCTGCAACTGTAGGTTTATCCAAAATAAATTTTGTAGATACGTTTGCAATACTAGAATTATGTTTTTTGGCAATATCTGACAAGGTATGTAATAGCTCTTGAAATAAATTCCATCCGCCCCAAGCATCAATCATGTTGTAATATTTTTGTAAACTTGAAGTTGTTAGATCTGTCCTATGTGGATTTGACAAGTCAAGATATTTTTCAGATAAAAATCCTCCAAGTAAAGTTCCATATGTAAGAAGTTTAATACCATGTTTTTGACAAAATGGAATCATTAATTGCCCTGGTCTTTGATCCAAAATTGAATATTGTACTTGGTTAGATATTATCTTAAATCCTTTTTTAACTATTATTTCAACTCTCGCTGTATCAAAATTAGTAAGACCCAAATGTTTGATTTTTCCTTCGTTGCGTAATTTTGATAAATGATCAATAGCATCAAGATAACTTGGATTTTTGTAATCCCACCAATGAAATTGAATCAAATCAAGCGAATCTGTATTCATTTTTTTCAATGATTGATCAATGTAGTATTCTACAATTGATTTTGTCATTGGTCCTGGATTTGGGACAAATTTAGTTAGTGCTTGGGATTTGTTTAATTCCCCTTTGTCTTTTGAAAATAATCGTTTTCTAAATTCTCCAATGTATGATTCGGCTGGACCATAGATATCTGCCAAATCCCACGTGGTAAAACTCATCTTGTGATATTCTATCATGTCCAAAATAGCCGACTCAGGATTAATCTGCCCATGTCCACCCGATACCTGCCACATTCCATTCAAAATTCTGCAAATTGGTAAATCGTCGGCTAAATTAATTATTGAATTTGACACTATGTCATATAGAATTCACTTTATTTTATGAGTATTCAAAGAATACATCATAAAATAGAACTAATAAAATGTGTAAAATTACAGCATATGAACAATTAATTTATGAATCAGTGATACAAATACTAGATAGATGGTTCACTATTACATTAAAAAAATAAAACGTCTTTCTGATATGCCAACAAAATGTATGAACTGTGGCAATGTTGATCTTGCAATAGATGCAGTATTAGCTTCAACTGGTCCAACTCAGGAAAACACCGATTATAGACCATCCGTTCTATGTCTTGCATGTGAAACGCTGATGATAATTACAAGTGAATCTGGAGTAGGACTTGGATTACAGGCTTCCATAGGTAATGAAATAACAATCAGGAATTAAAAATTATAAAACAACCAAAAAATTGAATCATAGAACATGAATGAATTAGATTAATTCTGATTTTGTTAAAAATACTCTATTATGTCTAATAAATTTAAAAGTGTCATTACTTGCGATAATGCAACAATTGAACAAATTATTTTTCTTGCTGATTCCATTATTCATTTCGGGTTTCATTCACCTTTGGAATCCTGTAGGGTATCCAGACATATTCTTTGATGAGGGAATTTACATGAGACGTGCCGTGAATTTTCTTGATACAGGAAATCCTCAAGAAGATTATCTTTATGACCACCCATATTTTGGTCAAATTGCAATTGCGTCGATTCTTGCAATAACAAACTATTCAGATTTTCATCCATCTTCAGAACCGGCGTCGTTACAATCATTGTACATGACTCCTAGAATATTTATGGGATTGCTAGCAATACTAGACACATTCCTAATCTATAAAATCGTTCAAATAAAATATGGCAGAAATCCAGCATTTTTATCAGCAACTCTCTTTGCAGTACTGCCATTTACATGGATTCTAAAAAGAATACTGCTAGACTCGATTTTACTACCTCTTGTACTAGGTTCAATTCTCCTTGCACTCTATTCTAGTAAAGCAAAACAAAATACTCCATGGATTATTTTTTCAGGTATTTTATTAGGTTTGGCAGTATTTACAAAGATACCCGCATTTACAATGATCTTTGTAGTAGCATGGATTGTATACACCAACAGAAAAAAACTTTCTGACGTATTATTATTGTTGATCCCATTTGTATTGATTCCATTAATGTGGCCTGTCAATGCAGTTATGCTTGATCAGTTTGATCTTTGGCAAAAAGATGTATTGTGGCAATCACAAAGATCAAACAGCATTTTTGTGGTACTGGAATCTTTTTTTGTTGTAGATCCTCTACTGTTTATAATTGGTTTCTCTGGAATATGTCTGGCGACAATACGCAGGGATAAATTTCTCTTGTTGTGGTTTATGCCATTTGTAATATTTCTAAGTTCCTTTGGATACAAGCAATATTTTCACTGGATTATGATAATCCCAGTAATGTGTATTGCTGCAGGTATGTTACTAGAGTCAATTTGTAATTTTAAATTCATGAAAAAAAAATCACTTTATCTAGTAATTATATCAGGTGTTTTGATTTTTGGTTTTATCAGTACATCTCTTTTGATTATTAATGATATATCACTAAATCAATTTAATGCACTATCATATGTTTTAAAAAATTATGATGATGATGTCACTATTCTTGCAAGTCCAGTTTACTCTTGGATATTATATGATGTATTTGAACGAGAAAACGTCCCAAAGGATTATTCATCTATTTTGTTTTATCCCATAACTACTGAAAAAACAGTAATAATTGAAGATGCCCATTATAGGATAGATCTTAAACGAGGTTCACAGTTACAAGACGCATTAAACAAGTCTGAGATAAAACAAACTTTTAAGGGAACAGTGGTTAATTTTGATTCCAATATGTATCCCTATACCAGCATACAAAATAATTTTGAAGCCTCGGAGATCAAGATCCGTGAGAGAATAGGCATACGCTAGTCAAATTTTACAATTTAAAAATTTATTATGACATTAATCTGGTGAGTCCATGTTGTCTAGTGTAAGTAATACCGAAGTGTCGATTGTCATTCCTACGTATAATGAATCAGAAAACATCAAGGGAATCCTACATTTAATCAAAGAACACCTACCAAAAAATACAAATGTTGAAGCAATAGTAGTAGATGACAACTCACCTGATGGGACGGGTAAAATCGCAGAGGCATATTTTGAGTCATTAAAGGAAAAAACTAGATATACGATAAATGTCATAAATCGAAAAACTAAGGAAGGCCTTAGTTCTGCAATATTAAATGGAATACAACAAGCGAAAGGCAAAATAATTGTTGTGATGGACAGCGATTTTTCTCACCCTCCACAACTCATACCAAAACTTGTTGAGGCATTAAAACAATCAAAAACAGACATTGTTGTTGCATCAAGATATCTTAACGGTGGTTCGATACAAGGATGGTCATTAAAACGAAAAATGATCAGCAGGATTGCAACTATCATTGCAAAAAAAGGCCTTGGAGTAAAAGAATCCGATCCAATGTCTGGATTTTTTGCGTTTAACAAAGACATAATCAAAGGAATTAACTTTGATGCAATAGGTTACAAGATTCTCTTAGAAATGATTGTAAAGGTAAAGGATGTATCTATCAAAGAGATTCCATATACATTTTTAGATAGACAAAATGGTAAGAGTAAGCTTGGAACAAAAACTATTTTAGAATACGTCCATGCAGTTTGGAATCTTTACAGATATGGAAAAAAGAATCAGCGAAGTGAAAAAAGAACATCTGTAAGATTTGTGTCCAAGGCAGCTAGATTCTTTTCAGTTGGAGCATCAGGATTAGGAGTGAATTATCTTACATCAGTTTTACTCACCACTAATTTGGATATGTGGTATCTTCATGCAACTATACTGGGAATCGTATTTTCAATTACTAGTAATTTCTTTTTGAATAAATATTGGACATTTGAAGATAAAGATTTTGCCATAAAACGAACAATTATTCAATTCGGTAAATTTTCAGCATTTAGCTCCATTGGCGCATTGGTTCAACTTGGAATCATCTATTACTTGGTAGATGAAATAGGCTTATCGTATCCAAGTTCACTAGTGTTAGCAGTTACAACTGCAGCATTTAGTAACTTTGTTTTAAATAAGAAATGGACATTTAGGGAAAAAATTTGGGGCTAGTTTTAGTTTAACAATTTTTCTTTAACTATTGCAATAAATAATGAGTATCACAAAATAATACTATACTGTTGGATAATGTCTTTGCGGTTATGCTCATTCCGTCGTGTAATCCTTTACCACAAACATAACATTCAACTTCAGTGACACTAGATTTTATTTCTGGTATTTTTTTAAAACATAGATCTTGCATCATTGTAGATTTATTTCCGCGCATGACTACATTGGTATATACCATCATCATATAAAGGTACCGTACCATACCGTAATAAATTCACTCTTGGCAAATCCATCCTGATTAAAGAAAACAATACAAAAACCATCATCAAATCAATTTAAATAATAACTCAGTTGAAATTTGTTTATGGGTGGATACCTTTGGAAAATCTCAACCAAAAATAATACCGCTAGAGTTAACTGAGAACCAATTTCAAATATATAATAAAATTTCTAGAAACTATTCGCATTCATTTCTCTTTGAATCACTAACTGGTCCTGAAGTGCTATCTGAAACTTCGGTTATGGGATTTGACCCCAAAGTAATTTTTAAAGGATATTCAGATAGAGTGGAAATCATAATAGAAGGTAAAACAGAAACTATTCAAACCGTTGATCCATTTGAGGAACTAAAAAAAATAGTAGGAAAATCAGAAGATCAGAGTTATAGATATTTGGGGGGGGCAGTAGGAGTGATAAATTATGATGCAATCCGACTAGTGGAAAATATTCCTGACACTCATAATTCGCCGCAACCGCTAATGGAATTTGGAATTTATGATGATGGGATACTATATGATAACATACACCATAAATTATTCTATTTTTATAACAGAGAAAATAGATTTGATAGATTTAAAATAAGTGAAGATGTATTCGGAGATTTTAAAACAACTGAAGTCACACCAAACATGAACCAAGAAAATTTCTCTAAGATTATAAGCAAAGCAAAAAAGTATATTCATGAGGGGGATATCTTTCAAGTTGTATTATCTAGAAAGTTTACATTTGATGTGGAGGGAGACAATTTGACTTTATATAAAACACTCCGAAATCTAAATCCCTCACCATATATGTATCATCTAAAGCAAGACAATAAAACAATCATCGGTGCATCACCTGAAATGCTAGTAAGAATCACAAATGATAAAGTAGAAACATTTCCAATTGCTGGAACTAGGCAAATTACGGATAATGAGAGAGAAAATAAACAGATGGCAGATGAATTACTTCATGATGAAAAGGAATTGGCAGAACATACAATGTTAGTGGATTTAGGAAGAAACGATATTGGGAGAGTATGTAAATACGGAACTGTGCGGCCTGAAGAATTAATGCAAATCAAGCGATTCAGTCATGTTCAGCATATAGTAACACACCTTGTAGGTAATTTGGCTCCTGAATATGACATGTTTGATGCATTCAAAGCAGTATTTCCGGCAGGAACTGTATCAGGAGCACCAAAAGTCAGAGCAATGGAAATCATCGATGAATTAGAATGTGAATCCAGAGGACCGTATGCTGGTGCAATAGGATATTTTTCATTTAATGGATGCTGTGATTTTGCAATAGCAATTAGAAGTATATTCATTGATGGGAATAAGGGATTTGTGCAATCGGGTGCAGGAATTGTTTCAGACTCTATCGCTGAAAAAGAATTCAGAGAAACGGAGCATAAAGCTGGCGCAATGCTACAAGCTCTAAGGGATGCAGCAGAATGAAATTTCTAATAATTGACAATTATGATTCATTTGTTTACAATATTGCACAGTACTTGGGAGAGTTGGGAGTAGACTGTAATGTGATCAGAAATGACAAGATCACATTAGAGCAAATAAAAAAAAACAAGTATGATGCAATAATCATATCACCCGGTCCTGGAACTCCAGACGAGAAAAAATATTTTGGTGTATGCAGCGATGTGATCAAATACATGGGGCCTACTACTCCGATACTTGGAGTGTGTTTGGGACATCAAGGAATAATTCAAGCATTTGGTGGCAAAGTTACAAATGCAGGCTGTGTAAGGCATGGCAAAACCAGCCCTGTAGAACATACAAATTCAGAATTATTCAAAGATGTCAAAAATCCATTTCAAGCCACAAGATATCATTCGTTAGTTGGTGATAAAACAATAATTCCAGATGTTCTGGAGGTAACTGCCATCGCATCTGATGATGGAGAAATCATGGCAGTAAGACACCGGGAATATCTAATAGAAGGAGTTCAATTTCACCCTGAATCAATTATGACCGACGAAGGGAAAAAAATTCTTGCGAATTTCATAAAACAGGTAAAAGATAAAAAATGATTTCAGATTTAATTGTAAAAATCCAACAAAAAATGGATCTCACACATGATCAGATGAATTACATTATGACGGAGATTTTATCGGGTAGAACAGATGACGATGAAAATGTAAATTTTTTATCTAGTCTAACTGAAAAAGGTGAAACCGATGATGAATTACTCGACATGCTTGATAAAATGCAGGAGTTTGCCATCAAAGTTAAGCCAAAAAATCAAGGAACGATTATCGATTTGTGTGGGACTGGGGGGGATAACCTTCAAACCTTCAATATATCCACCACGGCCTCTTTTGTTGTTGCAGCAGCGGGTGGAGTCGTAGCAAAACATGGTAATCGTTCTAGTTCTGGCATTTCTGGGAGTGCCGATATTTTTGAATATTTCGGGTATGATCTAAATTCAGAACCGTCAAAAATTACACCGATTTTATTAAAGCATAACATCTGCTTTATGTTTGCCCAAAAATTTCACCCGGCAATGAGGTATGTATCAAATGCAAGAAAACAGATAAGAAAAAGAACTGCATTCAATCTTTTGGGGCCGCTATCAAATCCAGCTGGAGTAAAAAACCAACTTGTAGGAGTTTATTCTATCGAATTTTTAGACAGACTACCATTAATTCTAAAAAGAAGAGGAGCAAAAAATATTATGACAGTTCGTTCAGAGAATGGCATGGATGAGTTTTCCACCAGTGCCACAAACAGAGTATGTGTTTTAAGAAATGATAAAGTAACGATGAATGTAATTGATCCTCAAGTAGTAGGATTACATAAATCAGTACTCAAAGACATTCAGATTCAAACCAAGGAAGATGCCATAAAATCATTTGTAGGAGTGCTAAACAACACTGCAAGTCAAGCCATGATAGAGACAACAGCTCTTAATGCAGCTGGGGGGTTAATTGTTGCAAACATTGCAAATAACTTTGAAGATGGGGTTGAAATAGCACTTAATACAATCAAAGATGGAAAAGCATTTAGATTATTAGAAAAATTTGTAGCAGATACGGGAGACATTTCAAAATTAAAGGAGACATTATGACTGAAAATATTCTTAAGAAATTGGTAAATAATTCACAATCTGCGATTGATAATGATGTGTATGCGGTGAAGGTGAATGTAAATATAAATAAATCATCCATGGATTTTTTACAAATGATAAAATCAAATATTCATGCAACCTTACTTACAGAGATAAAATTTTCTTCTCCCTCGCTGGGTAAAATCAGAACAATATCAGATCCAGTTAGTATTGCAAAGCAAATGATTGCTGGAGGCTCTAAAGCACTATCTGTTCTAACACAGCCATATCTGTTTAATGGTTCACCCGAATATTTTATCCAGGTAAGGCAAGCAGTAGATGTTCCTTTATTGATGAAAGATGTGATGATTGATAAAGTTCAGATCGACTTAGCACAAAAAATTGGAGCAGATTATATTCTAATTATTCAGTCACTGTTTGAACAGGGATTTCTCAAAGACATTGATGAATTCATCGAATATGGTCACAAAAAAGGATTAAAAATTCTATTAGAAGTACATACAAAACAAGAATTTCAAAATGCTCTAAAAACCGGAGCCGATCTTATTGGAATTAACAATAGAAATTTAGACACTATGGAAATTGATCTGAGAACAACCGAAATAATACTCAGGGAATACAAAAAAACAAGGCCAATATTATCTGAAAGTGGGATTGAGACCCCCGAGGATATTCAATATCTAAAAAGATGTGGTGCAGATGCATTTCTAATAGGTTCAAGCATAATGAAAAGCGATGATATCGAAGAGCACGTCAGAAAATTGGTGAGGGCATATTGAAGTATCCTAAAGATGGCAGATTTGGAGAATATGGGGGCAAATATATTCCAGAGACGCTAGTCCCGGCAATTGAAGAGTTAGAAGAGAATTACATTAAATTTAAAGACAATAAAGAGTTCAAAAAAGAGCTGGATTATTATCTTAAACAATACGCAGGAAGACCCACTCCGTTATACTATGCAAAGAACTTATCAGAAAAATGTGGTGGCGCTAAAATATATCTGAAGAGAGAAGATCTCTTACATGGAGGAGCTCACAAAATAAACAACACCCTCGGTCAAGCACTTCTTGCAAAAAAAATGCATAAAAAAAGAATCGTTGCAGAAACAGGTGCAGGACAACATGGAGTGGCAACTTCTATGGCCTGCGCTGTTTTGGGAATGAAATCCGAAGTGTATATGGGCTACAAAGATACAATACGACAAAAGCTAAATGTATCTAGAATGAATATGCTTGGTTCCAAAGTTCATCCAGTAATGTCAGGATCTAAAACTCTTAAAGATGCAATTAATGAGGCAATACGAGATTGGATTACAAATGTAGACACCACATACTATTTGTTAGGCTCTGCAGTAGGCCCACACCCATATCCCGTGATGGTAAGAGACTTTCAAAGTGTAATTGGAAAGGAAATCAAAGTACAAATGAAAAAAATATCAAATAAAACCCCCGATATCATTATTGCGTGTGTTGGCGGAGGGTCAAATGCAATTGGAACGTTTTATCCATTGATTGATACAAATGCAGAAATTATCGGAGTAGAAGCTGCAGGTAAAGGATTAAAATCTAAATTCCACTCTGCAACATTATCGGCAGGTAGTAAAGGGGTGCTTCATGGAATGATGACATATCTTTTACAAAACAAAGAGGGGCAAATAACAGAGACACACAGCATTTCTGCAGGACTAGATTATCCGGGAGTTGGTCCAGAACATGCTTATCTTAAAGACAGTAAACGAGTAAAGTATCATTCAGCCACTGATGCTGAAGTAATAGATGCGTTTTTAACATTAACAAGAACTGAGGGAATAATTCCGGCATTAGAATCGGCTCATGCCATAGCTGAAGCAATAAAGGTTGCAAAAAAGAGCAAAAAATCTGAATCGATCGTAGTTACACTTTCAGGAAGAGGGGATAAAGATGTGGAAGAAGTGCAAAATTATTTGAATACACATGACAAGAATTAAAGAAAAATTTGCAGAGTTGGATGCAAAAAAAGAAAAGGCATTGATTGCATACATCATGGTAGGCTATCCAAATGAGAATGCAACTTTTTCAGCAGTTAAAGGATTGATCAAAGGAGGAGCAGATATTATTGAGTTGGGATTTCCTTTCTCAGATCCTCTAGCTGACGGCCCAATAATTCAAAATGCAAGCACTGTATCTTTGGAGGCTGGAACAAAAATCAACAGATTCTTCAACATTGTAAAAAAGATTAGAAAAGAGACAGATATACCACTTGTGTTAATGACATATACCAACATCATCTATCATATGGGATATCCAAAGTTTATTACCAAATCTAAAAATGCGGGAATTGATGGAATAATTCTTCCAGACATGTCAGTTGAAGAGTCAAAAGAATATATCACGTCTGCCAAAAATAAAATAGACACCATATTTTTGATATCACCAAACACAACAAAATCAAGAATAGAAAAAATTTCCAAATCATCTTCAGGGTTTTTGTATTTAGTTGCGGTGTATGGCACAACCGGAATTAAAACAAAAATTCATAGTTATACTTTAAAAGCAATCAGAGATGTCAAAAAAATTACAGGGGGAAAAATACCAGTTGGTGTAGGATTTGGTATTTCAACTTCAGATGATGTCAGAAAATACATCAAAGCAGGAGCTGATGCGGTAATTGTTGGTAGTGCTTTTTTAAAAATAATTGAAAATACCTCACAGAATAAAATAGAATCAAGAATAGAGTCATTTACAAAGAATCTCAAAAGTCAAACAAAATCAAAATTAACTCGCAGTTATTTGAAATAGATTCCAATTCTTTTTTTTGTTAACTAGAGTTTAAGACCAATTCCGTTTGGAAATTTTGGTGACAACTCTAGTTTTGAGATGACTTGTTTTATCTTCAATGGAATTGGTATTAACCACTATTATGTTCAAAAGATACTACAGATAACCTCTTTTTGTAAATGTCATATATACATAAACATAATTTATAAAATAATATTTTCAATCATGAATGTGATCGTGAAAAATAGATTTTCCAAACAGATAGCAAAACTGATTGTTACAATACAATAAAGTTATACCGGCGGGTGTTTTTATTTCAGTTACTTGAGCATCACATTTTCCACAATTCATTTGTCCTAATCATATCACTAATCATCAAATTGTAATTAAGAGTGATGGAAACCTCAATTATGGCGTAACAAAATAATATTACAAAATATTGTTTCAAAAGATAAATCTCAAGTATTATTTTGACGTACAAGGTATTAACGAGAAACTATCAGGTCTGCGTAGTAGAGTGATAGAAAAAGGAAAGCAATCATGTTATTGGAAGAAAAAATCGTTAGATTTCCAATATTTTCTCGTTGTTATATTTTTCATGATTCTTTGATTCTAGACTCTTTTTTATTTAGTCTTTGACTGAATTTCATCATAGTGACTATCGCAGACATCAATCATTTTATTATCTAAATTGATTTGTTTGCTTGCCTTTTTGCCACACTCAATAAAGTAATGGCAGTAAATAATTCTACTAGAATTCAGTATCACTTCAGTTAAAAGATCTACCGATCTTCTTGGTTCCTCAGAATCGTATAAAGCCATTACAAATAATACATTGTAATATTATTTAGTTATTTAGATCAAATCAAACCTCTTTTTTTATTTTCAAAATCCTGATCTTACATTGTATTAAAAACATGAATAAGTTTAATTTAATAACTTATCACTCATCACAAAGTTATGGTAGATATTTCACATCTTCGTGTCTGTGCTAAATGTAAGAATGTTTTTTCAAATCATGTTTCAGGGGAGACCTCATCTTCAGCACCCTGTCCGGTATGCCATTTGTCATCAAGCGAACCTGTTACTAGTGGATGATTTTTTATTGTCTACACTATTTTTGATTTCATAAACTACGCATAAAACAAAGTCAAAATTATTTCACTATTAGTATCTAATCTTACCACATTTTCTACATGATAGTGTTCCATTATGGGCATATTCATGACTACAATAATTATGTTCTACCATCATGTATGAGATTCATAAAAAATTCAATATTAAAGAAGTACAATGTAAACATTGAGTCAGCATACAAAATTCGTTCACAGAAAAACAATATTGGAAAATATTGATAAAATTTTAAATCGGGGATAAATATTGAGTTTAAATATACATGTCTTTGAAAGATGAACATGCAATTTTTCCACAACAAAAAAAATGATTGCATACAATGTGATACAAAGTTCAATAATCATGATGATTTGGTAAGGCATGTAAGACATGAACATAACAAAACAATTGTGATCTGTCAATACTGTAAAAAAGAATTTATCCATGAAAAAGATAGGCTGCATCATGCCAGGGAGGAACACAAACACAAGTTAGAGGAACGTTCACGAAAAGACTCGCATCCGGAGGAATACAAAACTCAAAGTAGAGTAGATGCATTTCGATCCAGATTTAGCGATAAACTCTAAATAAATAGTAAAAACAGTTATTCATAAATCATTACAATGGAATTACAGACCTTGTATTTTTAGGGTCAAAAATAACAAAACATACAAAAACCAGATGATTGATTTCTTAATGTGCAGACGAAGTTTATTTTTGTAACCGGAGGGGTAATGTCTGGGCTTGGTAAGGGTGTGACTACGTCATCTATTGCAAAGTTGTTACAATTAGCAGATCAAAAAGTATCCTGTATCAAAATAGATCCATATCTAAATTATGATGCCGGAACAATGAACCCAATTGCTCATGGGGAGGTCTTTGTCACTGAAGATGGTGGTGAATGTGATATGGATATTGGTAATTATGAACGATTTCTAAATCAAAATATTCCAAAAAGCCACAACATTACTACTGCACAGGTCTATTCAGCAGTAATTGAATCTGAAAGAAAAGGAGAATATCTTGGGGCATGTGTACAAATTATCCCTCATATCACAGATGAGATAAAAAACAGAATTAGAAAAATTGCTAAAGATGAAAATTTAGACTTTTTGATTGTAGAATGTGGAGGTACTGTTGGAGATATTGAGTCACTGCCATTTTTGGAAGCTCTAAGACAGATGAGAGTTGAGGATGGGCCTCAAAATATAGTTTTTGTACATGTTACACTTGCGCCATCATTAGATGTAGTAGGAGAGCAAAAAACAAAACCCACACAACATAGTGCACAAGAATTAAGAAGAATTGGCATTCAGCCAGATTTTTTGGCAGTTAGATGTACAATGCCGCTAGAAGAAAAAACAAAAGTAAAAATTGCATTATTTACCAATGTCACTTCAAAAGATGTATTATCATGCCATGACGTAAAATCCATTTTTCAAGTTCCCCAAATATTGTATGACCAGGGAATAATGGATTCATTATTTACAAAATTTGGAAAAGTTGGAATGGTTAATGCGTCAGCAAATTGGAACAAATGGAATAGTATTGTAGAGTCGATGACTAATCGTGAAGATCAAAAAATAAAAATTGCGATGGTTGGAAAATATGTTACGCTTGCAGATAGTTATGTTAGTGTTAATCATGCCTTAAAGCATGCAGGTGCAAAAATAGGAAAATCCATAGAGATTGACTGGATTGATTCCGAATCAATTAATGATTTTAATACTTTATCAAACTATGATGGGATTTTAGTTCCAGGTGGATTTGGAGCAAGAGGCTCTGATGGAATTGTTAAAACGGCAAATTATGCAAGAGAGAAAAATATTCCATATCTTGGAATATGTTTTGGATTTCAGTTAGCAGCAGTTGCATTTGGAAGAAATGTTTTGAATCTCAAGGATGCAAATTCTACTGAGATTGAACCAAATACTAAAAATCCAATTGTGGATTTGCTTCCAGAACAAAAAGATGTGTTAGGGATGGGAGGATCATTAAGACTAGGAGCAAATGATATTGTGATAAAACCAAATACCATGACACACAAAATATACAATGCAAATACAATAAGTAAAAGACATAGACACAGATATGAGATCAACAAACAATATATTCCTGAATTTGAAAAACATGGGCTAATATTTTCAGCAGAAAGTGACAATGGAAAACGTATGGAGGTGCTAGAAATACCAGCACATAAATTCTATCTGGGAGTTCAATTCCATCCAGAATTTAATAGCAGACCGGGGTATCCTGAGCAAGCATTTGAGGCATTTGTAATCGCCGCATCTGAGAAGTAAAAAATGCTGTTTTAAGGAAATAAATTATTTATTTCAAATAAGAAAAAATACGAAAATCATGAATGATAAAAGTTTAATATGATCAAAAAAAATAAGATGAGCATTTGTCAAAATGTACTGAGTGTGGAAAAAAATTTCGAAAAACAGTAAAAGGCTTTTGCTCTAATATTTGCTACGAGTTGGATCTTCAAAAAAGAGTAAAACATGCATGTGATGAGGATACAACACATACTCAAAAAATGTCGTGAGACTTTTACAACTAAAAAAACCAATTATTCTATCTTGGTTATCTCATAGATTTTCTGTCGCGCATCCCGAATTGAAACTTTCTTTTTGACGTATCCTTTTTTAAGTAAATGACTAAGTGCAAGCCTCACTGTTCTATCTGGAAGCAAAGTTTTATTGGAAAGATCTTTTTGTGTTAAAGCACCCTCATATTCTAATGTTTTAAGCAATAGTTTGGAACTAGGGGGCATACTGAGTAATTCCTCTGCAAGATGGACCTTCTTTGCAAGTGCAGATATTGCAGTAGAGTCTTTTTTGAGTCTAATGATTTTTGCAGGTGGGAAAAATTGAGTACACTCAACCATGTTGTTTACTTTGTATCGGTCAAGTCCATCAAGTACAACTTCACAGTGTAGTCTAGCTGATATATCACTAATTTGAATAGAACAAGTATTTGATACAATTATTGGTCTCCTTGTGATATCCAAAGAGTTTACAGAAATTATTTCAAATACCCCTGAATCTTGGAATAACATAGGTCCTCCTGCAGACATTGAATACGCAGAAGAACCAATTGGGGTCGACACAATAATTCCATCGCTGTTATCATGCCATACTTCTTCATCATTTACGCGTAATGTATGTTCCATAAGCATTGCACTCTTTGATGAAAATACTGCAACGTCATTCAATACAGGATAGACATTCTTGCCATCGATTTTAACGCCAATTCTCGGAACTTCCTCTACGCTATAATTTTGTTTTTTAAGGATTCTGACATAGGATGAAAACTCCTTAAGATCCACCTGAGCTAAAAATCCACTTGCCTCACCCTCACTTATTCCTAAAACGGGGAATAAGGAATCAAAAGAACTATGAAAATAGTTTCTAACTCCTTTGTCCCCCCCAAGCACTATAATACAGTCAGCATGTTTTACTTTTGATTTTGCATTAATTAGAAATGATTCAATTTCAGCATCATCGAGAATTTTTTTTATTGTCTTTGTAGCATTGTCCGTTGTCCCAGAACCATAAATTCCTATGTGCACAGAGAAATGAAACTATCTGTATAATAAAAGGATAAAGTACTAAATCGACCTATACTTTACAAGATTGTAAAAGTAGGAAGCATTAGTCTCAATTGCATTTTTTTGAGGTACTTTTAGCAAACCAATCTGTTTTGAGTCAAGGGCAGATTGAGCAGAGCCACCTGCAAAACATAGTGCCCAAAGAAAATCTTTTTCTTTTAACATAGTGCAACAAAATGTTGAACAGAAAATATCCCCTATTCCGGTAGAGTCATAGACTTCTTTATTTGGTAGGTATATGGAATAAATTTTATCCTTAACTAGTAGTGAGACTTCAGTTTTGTTGGTCAAAATTACATGTTCTACCCCCTTTTTTTGTAGTGCCATCATCATTTCATCATTAGAACCTTTAACAATTTGTTGAGACTCTTCTGGATTTACTTTTATTGCATTTACATTTGATAAATCAAGTTCAGTGTGTTTTAAGAATACATTTTTTTCTGAATCGACTCGTCTCAAGAACCCCTGAGGATCAACTAATGTAAAAATGGAGTCTTTTTTTATTTTTCCAAATGTTTCATGAGAAATTTCATGAAAGATTGGTGTAATCAAAGAACAATCTGCATTTATTGTAACGTAATCAATTGGTTCACATTCATTAAGTAACCTTAGTACCCTATCGGAGTCTGTGATGTCTATTGCAAATCGGGTAGTAAGTTTATCAGACAACGCATTTTCAAAATGTATTTTATTTTGAGTCAAATATTGCATTGGAAAGTCTTTGCCAAATTTTGTGTAAAGATCGACATCAAAATTGAATTGTCTTGCAGTTAGCCCACCATAACAAGCAGCACCTCCAATTTGTTCATAGGTAAAACCATTAAGAGTAATTGTGTCTATTGCACAATGTGAAAATAATGCTAGTCTCATTAATTAAAATTTCAAACTATGACGATTTAGTTTTTTGCATTCTTTTCAAAACATTCTTGGCACAGCATGTTACCCTTTAGAATTATCAGATCCACGTTTGATCTAAAACATATATGACATAAACCACGCATTATCAAATAATTCAATACCCGATCTACAATTAAAACTTGATTAAAATTTGAGTCAATAATAGGATCATACACACAATTTATTATCAATTATCCGCAAGAATATAAAGAGGCAGATTCACTTATGTATATGCCACTTAAACGTGCTAGTAGAGGACGTACAAAAGGAGGTAAAGGTTCTTCAGGTACAATTCAGTGTACAAACTGTGGTTGCACAGTACCAAAAGATAAAGCAAAGAAAGTTACTTCCAGATTAAATCTTGTAGAACATACTTTGGCTAAAGAATTACGTGCTCAAGGAGCATACATTGCATCACCAATGGTATTGAAATGGTACTGTATTTCATGTGCAATTCACTTTAAGATTCTAAAAATTCGATCAGCAGATAGCAGAAGACAACGTGGAAAACTTCGTTAGCAAAATTAGGTTTTCTATCAGTAAAATTATTTTAAAATGTAATTTTTGTCTAGCTCAGATCGTGAAACAGTGAATCATTTTTGACATCAATCATTGCTCTATTATTCCTCATTGCTAGGCAATTTAATGATGTGCTCAATATAAAAAAATGTTAGTGAATTCCAATTATATTTACAAATATACTAAAAAAATGATAAGTCGTGTTCACATATAGGATCTAGTCGGTTTTTTCGTTAATGTTTTTAACAGTTACAATCATTCTTTGAATTAACGTGATTCCTGAAATTATTACTACTATAATCACCGCATATTGCATGAATCCACCTATTCCAATAATTGCAACTACAAGTAGACGCTCGGCTCTCTCCCCAATACCGACTCCTTGCAGCTTTATGTTTAATGCGTCAGATTTTGCTCTGGTATAACTGACCAATAATGACAAAGTAACTGCAAGCATTACAATGTAAGGTTCTGCATATCCTCCAATTAGAATTCCTAAAAATATTGAAACTTCAGCAATCTTGTCAAACATTGAATCAAGATAAGAGCCCTTTTTGGAAGTTTTCCCAGTTATTCTTGCAACTTGTCCATCCACCACGTCAAAAAATCCAGAGATGAGTAATAATATACCTCCGATTATTAATCCAAATTCAATATTTAGTCCATAAACTATTGCAGATAAAATTGCAAATAGGAGACCCAGTCCGGTCCAAAAGTTTGGAGATAAACCTGTAGATGTAAATGTCTTACCAACCTTTTCAAGTATAGGTTGGAACATATCCCTTAGATTGTTTAACATGAATTCTCCCTACATTACTTTCTAATAAAGTATAAATTCAATGTAAAGAAAATGTGGGCGCATTATTCAGTGTTCTACAATTCAATTCATCGAAAAAATTTGACTGGAAATAATTTCATAGTATGAAAAGATATATCTGTAAATTGAAAAATCTATATATTTTAAATTCAAATAAATTTATCCAAAAATACAATGACAACAGGGTTTAAAATACAACATTAAAAAATTATTTAATTAGAGATTTAAAAAATATTAAAACAAATTCAATCAAATATTCATCTATTCATGTCAAAGGCAAAAAAGTAAGGGGAACCAATTAAAACAGCAAGTCCAATAATTACACCTAAAACAATACCAACGATTAAAAAACGTTTATTCATAATTAAAAACAATTTATTCTCAGATAAAAACGAAATGATTTTGTAATCCATATAATTTTGAAGTATATATTATAGGAAAAAATAAATTAAAAAACAATCCATAATGTTTGATAATACTAGAGATTGTTTTGAAAAATAAATTCATTTTTAATATCTTTTTGTATTTCTCTGATTGCCGTTTACTGGTATTTTTCTCTGTCGTGTGTCCTTCTGATTATAATTTTTGAATTTATTATCATATCAAAACAAGCGACAAGTTGAATGATCAGATATTTCAGAAATTCAAATCTACCTACGGCTAATGTGTAACCACGGTATGCTGTTACTGTGGTAACATACATGACGAGGACAAGCCGATTTAAAACAAAATTTCATAGCATTAATGAGGAAATAAAGATTTGATAAGCAATTCATGGAATAAGCCTGATGGGGAAAGTATTTCTCAAAGAGTAATGGGTAGAGTAAAACCGGATACACCATTAAGATCGAAAATTGAATTAGCCCAAAACAAATTACAATCTCAAATTAGTAAATTAGAGGTGATCACAGAAAAATTACAAAAGAAACATGACGGGATTTTTGAAAAAGTTGTTAATGCTCAAAAATCACACAACAATGCATATGCTCAAGTGTATGCAAATGAACTTGTTCAGATAAGAAAGATGAAAAACATGGTAAGCGGTGCTAAACTTTCAATGGAACAAATTCAGCTAAGACTAAACACAGTTTCAGAACTTGGAGATATTGTAGTGACCCTGAGTCCATGCATGTCGATAATAAAGGGATTAAGTCCATCGTTGAGTGGAATAATGCCAGAGGCAACATCGTCAATGCAAGATTTATCGCAGATATTAGGCGATGTAATGATGGGATCTTCAATTGAGGGTAGTGATTTATTGAGTACTGGAACCGTAAACAATTCAGATACATTGGCAATTCTTGAAGAAGCACATTCCATCATTGCAGGACAAACAAAATCATCAATACCAGACATTCCAGACAGTCTAAAACATGAGATCATTCAAAAAAGACAATCAGATGTTTTGATTTGATTATATTAAACTAAAATTTATTTTGCTTTCTTTTTGCTTTTTTGAACAAGAATTTTTTTTATTCTAGATATTGTAGGATAACTGTATCCCCTACGACGATAATTGGCAATCATCATTTTCCAGTTTTTTAGTCTCCATTGAGCTTGTTCAGAAGTAACAGAATGAACTTCTTTTTGAATCATACTTTTCCTTCCAACTTTGAGTGTGCCGGCATCTTTTGCAGCCCATCTATTTTTAGCAAATTTTAGACCCGTCAGAATTTCAGCAATTGGCATTTCCTTAAAGTACTCTTTCAATTTTTTAAGTTCAATATCTGTCGGTTCTTGTGATAATGACAACTCAATTACAGATTTTTCCACAAAAATCATAAAAAGTAATAGTTTAAGAAATTCTTGATAAACCAGATTTAGCTAAAACAGAAAATAAATGAAGACATGTGACGGTTAAACTATATTAACAATTAAGAAATGCCGTGATAGTATCTTTACATAATGTGTTGTAAATTCCAATTCCAAAAATTATAGCACCGAATATTGCCAATGGAATCAATATGAAAATTTTTGTCTTAAGACCCATACCAAAATTTTAACGCGATCATATAAAACTGTCATAGTTTTAATCAATTGTGATAGTAAATGTTCCTTTGGTTTTTGGATCTTGAAGTAGTAAAACCATCTCTCTTGGAATTAAATCTGATGCTTTGTTGCATTTTACGGCCAATGTTCTAGGGCACATAAATTCACTTTTTCTAATTACAATATCATCCAGGTGAGTAAGAATCAAATTCTCATTACCCATGCCTTCAACATTGAATTCATGGTCAGCAACTTTGATCGAAAACATTACTTTTGAATTAGAATTTTTTAGTTTTTCTTTCAATGAAATTGGCAAATCCGCACAGCCAGATGAGGCATTAACACCAATTATACAATCACCGCTTGGAGTCAGATGAGAATCTTTTGTTATTTCAATTGTCTTCTGATGGTTTGATCTGATATTCTCGTGACCATAGAATTGAATTTTGAATTGCACAAAAAAATATTTAGAGCAAGACTTTAATTAACATTTAGAATATACTTTAGAAAATTAATATGACTAAAGAATGAAATTGTGTTCTAATTTCCCTCAACTTTACAATTGGATTCTCCGGGTAAACAATAAACTTGAAATTTAAATAATTTTGTTGTAGATGAATCATTGTATGAAACACTAATGTATGCAAGAAGTGTTTTTATGTCATTGAATTTTTTTGGGATCTCCCATGAAAAAATAAAATATCCGTTTTGATCACTAAACCCATTAAATTCTTTAATAATATCTTCGTTGTAATCCTCTATAGTTAATGTCACTTTTGCCCCTTCTACGGGCACCTTACCATAAGTGACATGTGTGACAATGGTATGGGTTGTTCCACGTCTTACCATTTGTTGACCAATTACAGAAACAGTAAATTCTCCAACAGGCGTATTATTTGTAACAATACTAAAAATTTGGTGATCTATGAGATACTGAATCGATGAAATAAATTCTTGATCAGTTATTTGATGTTCTATCCACCATTCAAAAACTATTACAAACCAAGACGGAATTTTATCAGATATAGTTTTGTTATCAGTTAAATAAAAATACGTTGAGAGTGTTTTTTTACTTTCAAATTCTGCCGAAACTTTGTACGTGCCTTTTTTGAATTGATTGTTAATTGAGAAAATAGTTGAATAACTACCAGTTTCCAATAAAGGAGTATGTAAGATTTCTTTTGAGCCATCTGGTTTGAATATTTTAATGGACACCAATCCACTTTTCCCATATTCTTTTACCTGACCAAAAATATGCACGAATGTGATTTCTCCCCTTTCTGGAATAGGATAAATCAGGTATTCATTAGTTACCGTATTTTTTATTATACCTTGTTTTGATAAATTTTCAAGAACGGGCATCAAAAAATATTCATTAAATTTATTTTGTGTTTTCAATTTTTCTACATCGTGTTTTATCCAATCAGGTATCTCTTGAATTTCAGAAAATGTATTAATCAAGAGAGAGATAAATAACAAACATGTTAGAATTGCGATAACGATCATTTCTTATCCCTAATTCTTGCTGGAAAAAAGTTTTGCGACATTCATTTTTATGAGCAATGGGGAATAAAATCAAATAAATTTTTGTCAAGATATCATGATTGATATATGAGCCTATGAATCCAGGTCTCAAATTAAAAATCATTCAAGTTAAGTAACGCTTTAATTAAACTTTCAAAGCACAGAAATCAAATGCTTCCTGCACAACAAGGTTATGATAGAGCAATTACAGTATTTTCGCCAGATGGTAGACTCTACCAAGTAGAGTATGCCATCGAGACTGTAAGAAGGGGGACTATAGCAGTTGGAGTAAAATCTAAAGAAGGAATTGTGATTGCGGTGGAAGAAAAACCAAGAAAATTACAAATATCAGATATCGCTCAAAAAATTTTTCAAATTGATGATCATGTTGGAGTAGCCGCGGCAGGATATATTCCGGATGCAAGAAGCCAAGTAGACAACGCCAGATTCTTTTCTCAAAGTAATAAAATGATTTATGATGAAGCAGTAGAGGTTGAAACAATTGCAAAACATCTGGCTGATCAATGTCAGCAATTTACTCAATATGCAGGAGTGAGACCTTTTGGAGTTGCTTTGATTCTAGGAGGAGTAGTAAACAATAACCCCCAACTCTACCTGACAGACCCAAGTGGAACTTACATTTCATATGATGCCATCGCAATTGGTTCAGGTTCAGAACAAGTAACCGATTTCCTAGAAAAAACATACAAGAACGAATTATCTCTTGACGACGCATCAGTATTAGCATCAGCGGCAATTTATTTATCAAGTGAGGATAAAGAAGGAACCAGTCACATTAGAATGGCCCAAATTAAATCAAAGACAGGATTGTTCGAATTAGTATCTGATGACCAAATAACAAAATATGCAAAAACATCTAAAGAAAAATATCCGCACGAAAAGAAATAATGTGTAATAATTATCCACAGGATTAATTTACTTTGAAACTTTCTGTCGCAATTCCAGAATCCGCGTTATCTGATGAATCCTTAAAAATTGACAAGACAAGAAAAATTTCTGTTCTTGCACGAGCTTGTGCAATATTTAAAATAGATACAATTTATGTTTATCAAGATGGAAATTACAAGGAAGATGGGGATTTACTTATAACCATTTTCAAATATTTGGAAACACCTCAATTTTTACGAAGGAGGCTTTTTCCAAAAATGAATGAATTAAAGTTTGCAGGAGTACTACAACCATTAAAAATTCCCAGCCATGTAGCATCTGCAGATGCTAATAAAATAAAAACTGGTGATGTGAGAGAAGGAGTAGTAATAAGCATAAAAGGAAAACAGTTCGTAGATATTGGAATTAATGAACCAATTCCCTTTTTTGGAAAAGAAAATCCCGGTAAAAGAGTAACTGTTCAATTCAAAACAGGGTATCCTGACTTTTCAGTTAAAGAAATTCAAAAAAATGAATCTCTAGCATATTGGGGATATGCGGTAAAGGAAAGAGCAAGCTTGTTTTCACTACTAACTGAATGGAAGGGAAATGTAATCATCACATCAAAAAAAGGAAAAACAGCTACAAAAGAACAATTGGCAAAATATTTGAATACAGATATTCCAATGTTGGTTGTATTTGGATCGCCACAAAAAGGAGTTCATGAGATACTCGGAGGGAAATTGAAAAATGTCCAAAATGCAAAAACATTGAACTTTTTCCCAAATCAAGCAACTGAAACAGTGCGTTTGGAAGAAGCATTGTTAGGAACATTATCTATTATCAACGCATATGGTACATCTTAAGATCAAAAATATGACTGAAAAAAGAAGTTTCTTAATCTTTGCAATTGGATTAGGAATTGTTGGAATAATCATAGGTGGGGCAATTATTTTAAATTTAGTAATTAGTATGCTACATCCATAATATAATAAAAATAGTTCGTTAACCTAATAATTTTAGATGGTTAACCATGTCTCACATGGTTTATTAGACGGCTAAAGACGATTTCGATTTATCCATGGGACATAGAAAATACGCTCAGCCACGTAGAGGAAGTGCGGCATACTATCCGAGGGTACGTGCCAGAAGCATGGAGGCAAGAATCAGAACATGGCCCAAAAATAATTCAGATGAACCAAAAATTTTAGCACATTGTGGGTTCAAGGCAGGATGTGTACAGGTAGTCACCATAGATGATCGTGATAAGACTCCAAACGCAGGAAAGCAACTTGTAAGTCTCGGGACAGTTTTAGTTACTCCACCAGTTTCAATATTAGGAATTAGGGGTTATTCAAAAGATCATTACGGATTACATGCAGAATTTGATGTATATGCTAATGAATTTCCAAAAAATATTTCAAAAGAAATTAATTTAAAAAACAAAGCAGGCGCAATTGAAAATGCAGAAAAAATACTCGGTAGAGTAAAAGAAATTTTTGCAATAGTTGCAGTATCACCACGTGCTGCAGGATTAGAACAGAAAAAGCCATATATTTTTGAAGCATTAGTTAGTGGCGGAGACATTAAAAAACAATTTGCACATGTCAAAGAATTATTAGGAAAAGAAATCAGAATTGATCAAATTTTTGAAACAGGTGCAACAATAGATGTTGCCGCAATTACAAAAGGGAAGGGTTGGCAAGGAGTCATACAAAGATTTGGAGTAAAGAAAAAACAACATAAATCTAGAAAAACGGTGAGAGAAGTTGCTTCACTAGGTCCAATTTCTCCGGCAAGTGTCATGTATTCAGTACCAAGAGCAGGGCAGATGGGATTCCATCAGAGAACTGAGTACGATAAAAGAATTATGGTGATGGGCAATACAGAAAATAACAAAATCAAAATAAATCCAGATGGAGGATACAAACATTTTGGGTTAGTAAAAGGAGATTTCATAATTCTAAAAGGTTCAGTACCTGGAACATATAGAAGATTAATCAAATTAAGAAGTCAGATCAGAAACGCGCCAATAAAAATTACTAAACCAAACATCTTGGAGGTAGTAGTATAATGAAAACAACGTGTTTTACAATTACAGGGGTTAAAGATGGTGAATTAGAATTACCACTTGTGTTTTCAACTCCATTTAGAGCAGAGTTAATCCATAAGGCTTTCACTAATCTCACTTCACATAAATTTCAACGCCAAGGAAGACATCCTACTGCAGGTATGGATGTCGTAGCAAGATCAAATGATCCGCCAACAGGTCAACATACGGCACGTATTGCAAAAATGAAAGGTGGTGGTGGGGGAAGACAAGGTCAAGCTGGTGGCGTCGCCTCAGTAAGAGGTGGAAGACAGGCCCATCCTCCAATTGTAGATAGAGTGATTTTCAAGAAATTAAACAAAAAAGAAAATAAATTAGCATTATGCTCTGCAATAGCTGCTACATCCTCAAAAGATTTGATACAATCAAGAGGACATAAAGTAGAGGGAATTGAATCATTTCCAATTATAATATCAAATGATATCGAATCAATTTCAAAGGCAAGTCAAATTTCAAAAATACTGAAAGATCTCAAACTAATGAAAGATGTAGAAAGACTAGTGACTAGAAAACCACGAACAGGAAAGGCATCACTTAGAGGCAGAAGTAAAAAAGTTGGAAAGAGCGTGTTGTTTGTTACCAAAGATTCGTCCAACATGAGTAAAGCATGTGGAGCATTACCTGGAGTTGAAGTGAGAGCAGTAAAAGACTTGAGTGTATTAGACTTAGCGCCAGGCTCAGATCCTATTAGATTAACGGTGTATTCAAAAGCGGCAATAGAAGAAATCGCCAAGATAAAATCGACCCATCTTGAATTAATGGTGAAAACAAAATGAATGTAGAACAAGCAAGTAGAATTATTTTGAAACCATATATTACTGAAAAAACATTTGCGATGATTGAAAATGAAAGCAAAATTTGTTTTATTGTCGATAAGGCAGCAACTAAACCACAAATAATAGAAGCTGTAGGAACGTTATATAATCAAAAAGCCACTTGTGTAAACACCGCAAGAACAATTTACGGTAAAAAAGCATTTGTACAGTTTGAAACCACAGAAAAGGCTAGAGATTTAGCTACAAAGATAGGAATGCTATAATATGGACACTCAAACTTCAAAATCACTAACAAAGGAGAAATAAAATGGTTAAAGAATTTCTATATCGAGGATTATCAAAAGAGGATCTAGACGGTATGTCATTAGAGAAGCTATTTGTAATATTTAATTCGAGACAAAGACGATCACTCACCAGAGGAATTACAGATGATAAGAGAAAATTGATCGAAGAGATAAAATCTGCAAAAGCAGGGAAAATAAAAAATCCGATAAAAACACATTCACGGGATTTAATTATTTTGCCATATATGGTAGGTATTTCAGTAAATGTTTTCTCAGGAAAGGAATTCAATCCAGTTCTAATAAAGACTGAGATGATTGGCCACTATCTGGGCGAATATGTGATTACAAACAAAAGAGTTCAACACGGTGCACCTGGTGTCGGAGCATCAAGATCAAGTCTCTACGTACCGCTAAAGTGATTATTATGGGCAGATTCAAATACGCATTTCAAAATTTTGATGCAACAAAGCATGTTCGTTCGTCACTAAGGGAGAAGGACATTTCACACAAACATGCTCGTGAAGTGGCTGTTGCAATAAAGGGGCTTTCGATTGAAAGAGCTCGAGATTACTTGCAAGCAGTAGTCAACAAAGAAAGAGCAATTGCATTTAGAAGATTCAATAATCAGGTGGGACACAGATCAGATCCTGGAATGATGTCTGGACGATATCCCCAAAAAACAGTTAAAGAATTTATCAAGGTTCTTGACAACTTGGAATCAAATGCAGAATACAAAGGAATGGATTTAGATAGATTAAAAATCATAAATGCCACAGTTCACAAGGGAGTTATCGTAAAAAGATTTATTCCAAGAGCAATGGGAAGAGCTACTCCAAAAAATAACGTATTAACACACGTAGAATTGGTGGCACAGGAGATATAACATGTCAGCAGTAAAAAATGTAATTAAAGACAACTACAACATGATGCTTCTAAAAGATTTTCTAAGAGTTGCAATTAAAGATGCAGGATTTTCACATGCAGAAATTTCAAAAACACCTACTGGAACAAGAGTAGCTCTTCATGTAACACGTCCTGGAATAGTCATCGGAAGAAAGGGTTCTGGAATTAGAGACCTAACAGACAAACTTGCTACAGACTTTGGATTAAAAAACCCCCAGATATCGGTGGTAGAAATTGACAAACCTGAACTGTCTCCAAGTGTCATGTGTAATAGAATGGCATCACACTTAGAGCGTGGAACAGCGTTTAGAAGAGCTACCATGTGGACATTAAAACAAATCATGGAAAATGGTGCGATGGGTGTTCAAATAACAATTTCAGGAAAATTACGAGGAGATCGTTCTGCATTTGAGAAACATAGTCTTGGAATTCTACCGAGAGCAGGACATCATGCGGAAGTAATTGTAGATGAAGACATTGCGCATGTAAAAACCGCGATGGGGTTAATAGGAATAAGAATAAGAATTGCAAGAAACGAAAAATATGTTCCAGAATTTGAATTTAAAACTCAAAAACCAAAGAAACCAAAACAAATTAAAGATGTAGGTACTGGAAAAATGAGAGACGAGACAGAGGTAGAACGTAAGGCAAGAACAGAATCAGAACAAATTGCAATAGAAGAAGAAAAAATGAAAGAACTTGAAACACTCGAAGAAGAAGAGGCGAAGTTATTGTAATGACCAGATTAAGCATGAAAACTATTCGAGAGCTAAATGAGAAGGATATTAAAAGTAAAATTCAGGAAACACGAAGTGAACTTGCAAAATTAAGAGTCGATGGATCAAAAGGAACGTTAAGAAAAGAAAGTGGAAAGCTTAAACCACTTAGACACGATATTGCAAGAATGATGACCAGATTGAACGAGATGAAAATAAAATGATTACCGCGGAAAACATCGTAGCACATGAATTAATTGGATTACGTACAGAAATTATCGAATCAACAAATTCGCAAATCATAGGATTAAATGGAACAGTAATAAATGAAACAAAATCCATGATCACAATTAATACTATTAATGGAACTAAAATGATTCCAAAATCCAACAGTAGTTGGAAATTCTTAGTCGAGAATAAAGAAATTATTCTAAATGGTTCAAAAATTGCAAAAAGGCCTTTTGACAGAATAGGAGGAAAGATATGACTATAAACATCGGGTTAAAGGTAAGAGAACCAATTAGAGAATGTACAGATGAACATTGTCCATTCCATGGAAATTTATCAGTGAGAGGAAAACTATTTGACGGTAAAGTTACTAGCAATAAAGCAAAACAGACAATCACATTACAAAAAGAAGCGCCAATTTACTACATTAAATTCAAAAGATATGCAAGAAGTAAAAATACAATTCATGCGCATGTGCCGGAATGTATTGATGTTCAAACAGGGGATCACGTATTGACTGCAGAATGCAGACCAATATCAAAATCAGTATCATATGTTGTTGTAGAGGTAAAAGCATAATGGCAAAACAAGCAGGAAAAGGAGTAGCAGAATTCCGCCCTTACGTCACAAGAGCAATCCCTATTGGTGCACGAGTCGTATGTGCAGATAATACAGGTGCAAAAATTTTAGAAATAGTAATGGTACAAAGACATAAAACTAGACATGCACAATTAGCGGCTGCCGCAGTTGGAGATTTTTGTAATGTTGTTGTAAAAAAAGGTCCTGCTGAATTAAGAAAACAGGTGTATGGTGCAGTGATAATTAGACAGAAATATGCAGTTCGTAGATTAAACGGTGTAAGAGTGTGCTTTGAAGACAATGCAGCAGTTCTGATTACTCCTGAAGGAGAAGTCAAAGGTACAGACATCAAAGGACCGGTCGCAGCAGAGGCTTCAGAAAAATGGCCAAGAATAGCTAATTTGGCATCAATGGTGGTATGATATGAAACCTACAAAAATGCGAAACCAGTTGATTTATCATCCAACATTTAATACAAAAAGTAAACAGTTAGGCAGTCATCTATCAAAAGAACTTCAAAAAAAATATGCTAAAAAGAGTGTCAGAGTTATAGAAGGAGATACTGTAAAAATTGTTAGAGGGGAATTCAAGGGAGTTGATGGTAAAATATCTAAAGTATCGACACAGAAGAGCAGTGTCGCCATAGAAGGTATAAAAAAAGAGAAAACTAAGGGCGATAAATTTGATGTATATATTCATGCCTCAAATCTTCTAGTTACCGGCCTAAACACAGAGGACAAATGGAGAATCGCAAAACTTGAAGGAAAAACACCAAGTGAGAAACCAAAAAAAATCTCAGAAAAATTAGTAAAAAAAGAAAATGCATCCAAAGAAACAAAAGAGGTAAAAACTCAAAAAAAGGAAGTTAAAAAATAATGGTAAGCATATCTGGAAGTAAAAAACTCAAAAGACAAATGGCCCCCCAATTTTGGGGAATTACAAGAAAAGATAAGAGGTTTGTAATTACTGTAAGACCGGGTCCACACTCAAAAGAGTATTCAATACCAACTGCAGTATTTCTCAGAGATGTATTAAAATTGGTAACTACGTTAAGAGAAGCAAAAGCAGCAATTTATGCAGGAAAAGTAAAGATTGACGGAGTTGTTAGAAAATCACTTCATCATGCAATAGGATTGATGGATGTAGTGGAATTAGAAAATGTCCCTGAAGTATATCGTCTAGTTCCAATGGAAGGAAAACTTCTAAAACCACTAAAAATTAATGAGTCAGAGAAAGCAAAAAAACTAGTTAGGGTTAAAAGTAAAACAACTATTAGTAAAGGTAAAACACAAATAGGATTTCATGATGGTCGTTCAACAATCTCAGATATCAAAGTAACTGTTGGGGATACTTGTTTGATACAAATTCCAGAACAAAAAATACTTGAAGTTATAAAATTAGAAAAAGGTTCTCAAGTTTTGGTAACCCGTGGAATTAATGCAGGTCAAATAGGTAAAATTGAATCAATGGAAGAGGGAACGTTCATTCTACCTAGACGTGCAGTATTGATTTTAGGTGAAAGAAAAATTGAAATTCCAACAGACATCATTATGGCAATAGGAAAAGAAATGCCGGTAATTCAAATAAAGTGATAATATGGCCCAAATAACCAAATCCCCGATGAAAAAAATATCGTTAGAAAAAGTGGTACTAAATATGGGATTAGGTAAATCGGGAGATGTGATTGAAGTAGCAAAAAAAGCAATAGATCATATTTCTGGTAAAAAATCATGTTCACGGGAAGCAAAAGAGACGCAAAGAGAATGGGGAGTAAGGCAGGGTGAACCAATAGGAGTTGCAGTCACAGTTAGAGGACAGGATGCAAGAGAATTACTGAAACGATTATTGGAATCAAAAGGAAATCAAATTAACGGTAAGTCTTTTGATGATTTTGGAAATTTCTCATTTGGAATTAAGGAACACATCGACATTCCAGGTGTAAAATATGATCCTCAGGTTGGAATTTTAGGCCTTGGAATTTCGGTAACTTTAACAAGACCAGGGTATGGAATTAGAAAAAGAAGCAAGCATAAAGCGAGAATTGGAAAATCACATACAATAAAAAATCAAGAAGCAAAGGAATATCTAGTTAGTGAGTTTGGAGTGACGGTAGTATAATGGCAAAAGACAGATCATATGAAGCAACGGGAAGAAAGAAGCATGACTTTGGTAGAGGCTCTAAATGGTGTAAGCGGTGTGGAGACTATACAGCTGTAATTCAAAAATATGATCTGATGATTTGTAGACGATGTTTCAGAGAAGTAGCAACATCTTTAGGATTTAGGAAGAATATGTGATATAGATGCCAGCACAGAATGTTTTAGCAAATTTATTCGTCACATTATACAATAATGAAGCCCGAAGAAAAAGTGATTGTATTATTCTTCCAACTTCAAAATTAGGAATTGAGGTTTTAAAAACTCTTCAAAAAGATGGCTACATCGGTAAATTTGAATATATTGATGATAGTAGAGGAGGTAAATTCAAGATTCACTTATTAGCAAAAATTACAAAATGCGGAGCGATTTCGCCAAGATTTAAAGTAAAAAATGATGAATTTAATGACTGGGAACAACAATACTTGCCAGCCTATAATAGAGGAATGTTGCTAGTAACAACAAATCAAGGAGTCATGTCACATCACGAAGCTATAAACAAAAGATTGGGGGGATTTTTGATAGGATATGTCTACTGAGCAAATAGAAAAATTTAAAGAAGTGATAGAAATTCCAATTGGAGTTAATGTAACATTAAAGAAACACATGTTGCATTTTCAAGGCCCGTTAGGTAAAACATACAAGAATTTTAGAAAAATACCAGTCAATATTGAAATCACAGATGGAAAAATAATACTAAAATCGCAGGGCTATAGAAAGAGAGATTATTCAATATTGCATACAGCACGCTCAATTATAAGAAATATTTGTGAGGGACTAATCGTAGGGTATACAATTAAAATGAAGATAGTGTTTGCACATTTTCCAATCACAGTTAAAGTTCAAGACAAAACGGTTTTAATTGAAAACTTTCAAGGAGAACGATCTGCAAGAGTTTCAAGAATAATTGGAAATACAAAAGTATTTCCAAAAGGTGAAGATGTAATATTAACAGGTGAGGTTTGGAACGACGTCACACAGACTGCAGCAAATATAGAGTTACGTAGTAAAGTAAAGGATAAAGATCACAGAGTCTTCTTAGATGGCGTCTATGTATATGAAAAGAAAAAAGGATTAGAAAAGTAAAAATTGATTTCTACAAATATTATTTTACATGCCTCTCGATTCTGAATTTTCAAAGCAAACATCATCCCTTATCGAACAAACCCTTGAATTGTATAAAAGTGCAGGCGCATCACCAAGAGTAGGCCAATTATGGAATTGTCAAAATGTCGGGGATTTTCTTTGTGGTTTTTTTGTTGGTGAAATGGTCGGTTCTGCTTTAAGTGCATTTCAAATTGTACATAAACGTGAACCAACCGCAAAAGAACATATGGAAATAATTGAATTAGTAGAAAGTTATTCAAGAGACATCAAAGAATTTTTTGCTAAATTTAACTAAGAATGTTCATTGTGGAGCAATATAATCAATAGGCGCAAGGATTAAATCGCTTTTATTAAGGTAAAAACTTGTGCCTCCCTAGCTCAGCGTGGTAGAGCATCCGACTGTTAATCGGATGGTCATCAGTTCAAGTCTGATGGGAGGCGCATTTTATTGCTAATCTCGAATTCCAAGATATTTATTTTTGACAATCTGGAAATATTTATCATAAATCTAAAACCATATTTCAAATTTCGAGTTTTGAAATATTGATCGATTGAAACAATTTAGTGTACTCTATTAGACAGGATAGATCTAATAGTTGATCTGATACAATCTATGATGCAGGAGGATTACATTGGTCAGAACTAGGAGGGCCAACAGATATTGTGTAGATTGTGGTGCAAGATTGGTGTATTATCCAAGACTATCCAATCCCAAAGCCCCAAACGAGCATCGAGTTTTAGTCTATGCATGTCCAGATTGTACGGATGACTTTGAAAAACCAAAGATGTTTTCAATTAGGCGCAATCAAGTGGATGATCCACTGGAAACAGTAGAAATTGAAATTACACAGATTCAAAAAAAATCTTAATATAAACAAAAGTTATAGAAAATTTAACCAAGTTTAATTCAAAATAAAATCTAAGAAAGCCCAAAGTGATCTACAGATACACTGTAATCTATCACTCGGTTAACTATTCGTGTATATCTTGGTGTTTTATACTTGGTGATCTAGACAAGTCAGCAAACTCTAAGCATAGAAATTATACCATTAGTAAGAATTTTTATCTGTATTAGGACGTCAATACGAATTACAGAAATAATCCAATATTTCAAGAGAAGTATGGAATCATGAAGTTCCTCAAAATATGTTGACGAATGGTATTGTTTTTTATTATATCTAAATTCGAATTTAGAAATATTTGGAAATAACCCTACGAATCAATGATTAAATTTAGAATCATATAGTACTGGTAATTACACATATTAGCATGAGTAGTTCTGGGATGAGGGATAATGTAGAAAGATGGCTTATACATGAGAATTATTCATTTGAGCATATTAAAAATCCTGAAAATAGTTTTCAAATACTAGTAAAACATGCAGGTTCGTACGGAATTCCTGTTGAAGTATTCGAGCCAAAACGACAGCCCGGAATTATTGTGATAGGGACGAAAGTAATAATGAAGGATAGTCAAATAGCAAGATATTTGACATTCAATGATGAGGAAAAAACTAAGTTTGAGAAAAAAATTGGCGATTTTTGTAATTCGATACAAGCAATCAATCAGGTCATCACTGAAGATGGAAAGCAAAAAGTGGGAGTTTTTGTAGTGTTAGATAATAAAGAAAACATTAACCAGCAGACAGTTTTTGATGCAATTGATAGAGTGTCTAAAATGCATGAAAAAACTTCACGTTTCCTTATGAAGACATTCTAAAACCAGAATAAATAATACCGTTGGCCATACATGATTCAAAATTTGTTGTTTTGCGTCCATGATTATGAAACATTAAGATCGACATATGAGAGAAGTCTGTTTATGTGACTAGAGGTAAAAAGTTGGATCATATTTACAAAAATAAATTAAATGGGAGAAATCACTGATTTTAAAATTACACAAAAAAGATGTATTTCATTCATAAAAGCTCACCCCCCCACTAATCCATCATAGATTAGGCATATTGCCATATTATCAAAATCATCAATTTTTTAGGGGGGTTTAACACCTATGCCTGACTATGAAAGGCAATCACAAAACCACCCAGATGTCCCAGTTAAACATGTGTGATGTTTTTTATCTAGGCATGAAAGCTAATCCCCCCCAAAATAATGGAAAAAGGAAAATATCGGATTTAAAATAGACCCATTAGGATAACAAGTAGGTAATTCAATAGGTTTTCAAGAATGTGATTTAATGACTGATGGAGAATGCAAATATCAAAGGACCTATAATTATTCCAAAAATTACTATGATTTTGAGAAGTCTTTTCTCTCCAATCCCTTGAATTTACCCATATCCATACCATTTTCGGTTATTTTTAATTCATTAGCTAACTTTTCAGAAAATTCAATGCTCAATCTTGTTAATTATTATGAGTGTTTTTCTCATTTTACGCTTCAACTATATACCAAATTTTTCAGAACAATTCATGGTGCGAATTGGACTAATCATTGTGATTGGAGCAATTGTAATTTCGATGGGAGCTGCATTGTATATGTACATCCAATATCAGACAAATTTTATCATTGTAAAAGCAGGAGAGGTAGTAGTTGTGGGCCCTGTAGAATATACAATAACATTTGATGGAACCCATAAAGGAAATGAAAAAACAATTCCGGCAGATACATTTGTAAAAATCAGAATAAGTGCAAAAAATATCACTGATGAAAAAACCAGAATTTCGGGAGAACAATTTTACCTAATTGATGAAAAACAACAAAAACATCAACCAGTATATGGTGAATTTTCTACAGAAGATCTGCTTGATGCATGGTTAGAACCGAACAAGCCAGTAACGTTCACTACGCAGTTTGATATTCCATATGATGAACAGAAACAAAACAAAATCATAATTCGTCCATCAAAACAACAATCATCAGTGGATGCAGCATTAATTTGTATTACTAAATGCTGATCACAAAAAAATCATTGCCAAGTTTTTACTAGTGTTGATGCAACCATGTGGGATTTTATCATACAATCACAATGATAAAGGCAACGAAACATGGCAATATTTAAAGCCAAAAGAGCAAAATTGGCTAATAATACCACAGGTACATAAAAAAAATCAGCAGACAAAGCATCGGTAACTCACAAAAGAACTGTGAGAGAGTACCTCCAAAAGGAAAAGCAGTAAAAAGAAGGCAATAATCTGATTTCATGGATTTTTTTCATTTTATTTTAGTCTTATGGTAAAATGTTTCTAAATTCGGATTTAGAAATATGTATATTTTAGCTATCAGTTAATTTTAATTCAGCCATAACAAAAATACGTTCAGGTTTTATTTTAAGAATTATTCTTCTCTCATTCTCTCTTTTGAATGGATAGTGTTTTTGTCCCATATATTGCCACGTTAATTTGTCTGCATGGATGTAATCATAATCCGTAATTATTTCTTCAACCGTTCCTCGAATTGTCGTCATATCAAGTGGTTGATCATTAGAGACAACAGAAACTGCAACACGTGGATCACGTAAGATGTTTTTATGCTTAATTCTACCTTCTGCAGTATTTATTAAAATATATCCAGAATCATAGTTTGCCCAAACAGGTGAAAGTTGTGGGCTTCCATCCTTCATTATAGTTGCAATAAACACAATATTTTTTTTCTGAAATAATTTTTTTGTCTTTTCTTCCAATATTTACCACGTTTCCAAAGATTATTTATTCAAAGTTATTTTTGTTTTTTCTTGAATGTTTTTCATATGAAAAAAATTTAGTCAGATTTGATCGATTCATACTTTGGAATTCTCCATAATATTGGTCATAGCACGATTCATAATTTCCATCACCAAATATTGTGAATAACCTTCCGAGTTTTCACCTTTAGTTTTTTTGGATTGAATAGTTTTTGGAGTAATGTTTCTCAGAATTTTTTCTATTTTCACAGAGGTGCTGTCAATGACTTTTGAATATTTTGATTCAAAATCATCAGGTGCAGCATAGCCAAGTAATTTTGTAGATGTGCTGTAAAATTTAGTAATTGCACCACGTGATTCTTCAATTTTGGCAATTTCAATTAGACCAGATTCTTTTAAAATGTCAAGATGATGTCTGACAGTAGTTAGTGCTTTTTTGTACCCCGTTTTTTTTAGCTCATTTGAAATTTGGTCTGCAGATAATGCACGATGATATAGAATTTCAATAATTTTTGAGCGTGCAGGGTCTTCAATTGCACGTGCGTGCTTTACACTTGTTGTAAGTATACGATTTACTTTGATTTCTTTTTCTAGTAATGTAGACATACTGATAATTGTTTTAATTCTGATCTAAAAGATCCTTGTATCATATTTTTTTGTCTAATCGCATCAATTTTTTTTTGTTATCACAGTATTGAGACTCTTATTAAAAAACATATACCGCTATTAATAATATTATAGCATATACATAATTATCATTACTACTATCATAACTTTAATACTACTGTAATAATTATCGTTGCTACTATCATAATTATAACATCACTTTAATAATTATTGTAACACTACAAAATACTATAAAAAAGTAAAAAAATAAATAAGTTTGAAAGGATGTTAACCATATAGAAGCAAATACCACAATAAGACGTGTTTGAAAACGATTCAAAAATAAAATTCGAGTTGAATATTATTTTTGTATATACACCTAGGTCAGGATAAAAAGAATTTAAAATAATATTACAACTATACAGTTTGTCCTGTTAGCTTTTCATATGCAGTGACATATCTATTTGTCATCTTTTGAATTATTTCGTGTGGGATTGTAGGTGCTATAGGTTCTTTTCCTGCATCTCTTGCATCATCGAATTGTTTTTGATAACCGTGTTCAGTCAACCAATCACGTAGAATCTGTTTATCATATGCCTCTTGTGTTTTACCAACTTTGTATGAATCCTTTGGCCACAATCTGTATTCATCAGGACCAATTGAATCGCCTAGTGTAATTTTCCCGTTCAAAATTCCAAATTCGAGTTTTAGATCAGCTAAAATGAATCCGGCATTTTCAGTAATTTTAGACATTCTGTTGTAAATATCAATTGAAGTTTTTTCTAGCCAAGTATATTGTTCCTCAGTAACTAGTTTCAGCTCCAAGGCTTTTTGTTTGTTAATTGGAATATCATGCTCGGATTTGGTAGTCGGATCAAAAATTGGCTCTAAAAGTTTTGCAGCAAGTGTAGTATCTGTACCTTCAGGAAGAGTTACCTCGCCTTTTTTCCATCTACTTATCAGACTACCATAGAAGTAACCTCTTACAACACATTCAATTGGAAGCATCTTCATTTTTTTTACTATAATTTCAGTGCCAGATTGTCTTTTAACAAAATGGTTAGAGATAGGAAGTTCATTAAACCAAAACTCTGCAAACTTACACAGAACCTTACCTTTTTGTGGAATATCCTCTTTGAATTTGATATCATATGCAGAAACTCTATCTGAGAACTTGAAGAGTAATGTCTCATTGTCAATATCATATAGATCCTTTACTTTGCCAGATGCTAGAAATTTCAAACAGACAACCTTCACTCTAATTGGATTTAACTGCTCTGAAAATACTCTAAGAACCAATTCATGCCTACACCATCTGTGGTAATTCTGTAGTATTTGTAATTTTTAGAAAATATTCAAAGTTGCCACACCAAAATAAAATCCAACACTAGTCAGTGCTATGCTCCATATACAGGATCCTATCAATGTGAAAATTAAAAATTTGATTGGCTTCATATTAAAAATTCCGGCAGGGATGGATACCAATTCTCTGATTCCAGGAATCATCCTACCCAATACTACAGATTTATCACCATATTTTTCAAACCAATGATCAGCTTTTTTCAAACTATTTTCTTTGATTTTTATATATTTTAGATATTTTGTCAATCCCACACGTCCTAACTTTTTAGATATGAGGTAAATAATGAATCCCCCAGCAGTAGCACCGCCACCACCTGTTACCCCCACTCCTAAAATATGAATAGCATTCATTTCATTTTTTAATATGCTATATCCAGCTAAAGGAAATATTGCTTCGCTCGGGATTGGTGGAAATACTGTTTCAAGAAGCGCTGCTAAAAAAACTCCAGGATAAAGATTTTGAGATATTAGTGAAACAACCCATTGAATGAATGTGTCTATTTCGATCAATTTATTTTTCTTCTGTCAAATAGTAATGTAATTCGGTATAGCATTCAGTACAGAATTCTTGATCATTTGTATGATCACAGTCATAAACTTTCAATACATTGTTATTACATTTTGCACACGTAGGCATTCAAGATACACGGGTTTCAGATTTTTTTATCTTTGTTACACCTAATGCAGCTATGATCGCTCCAACTAAAATTAAACTGCCCCCTTCACCAATCATCCTAGCAGAATTTTCTGTTCCTGATGCACTAGATACAGACATGACTCCTCCAATAATTATTAAAATTCCAGTTATTATCAACATTATTCCCAATCCTTTGTATGGGGGTTTCTTTGAGATGAAAAATGCAATTACTGATAAAATGATGGGTGGAAATCCGAATGCTATTCCACGTGTCATAGCATCAAATGGCAAGAATCCATTTCCAGCGGTTCCTCCGCCAACAATTACATCGGCACCATAAATTACTAATAATATTATTGAAATTCCAGAAATAACATGTGGGATAGAAATGTACATGTTTAATTTTCGTCATTTATATTTAATAAACCTATTAGAGTACAACTAAACTGGATTCACATTCAATTTACCTTTAATCGTCTCTAATTTTATCAGTAACTGCTCTATTGTTTCGCCTGATTTTCCTACCAAATTAAAATGCCCTAGTTTTCTCAAAGGTTTACTAATTTTTTTACCATACATTTTAAGAAAAAGATTTGGTTCAGTTATCTCTATTGGTTTGTATTCACCTTCAAAGTTTTTTGGGCCCAAAATATTGTACATTATCGTCGGATAGATAATGGCAGTATTTCCTAAATCCAACCCCAAAATTGCTCTAAGATGTTGATCAAATTGGGATATTTCACTTGATTGAAGTGTATGATGACCTGAATTATGCACTCTAGGTGCAATTTCATTGATTATAATTTGATCATTTTTGGTAACAAACATTTCTATTCCAAAAATGCCAGCTCCTTTTAGGACATTCATTGTAGTTTTGGCAATTTCTTCTGCACGATGTGCAACTTTTTTACTTACTCTTGCAGGAGCGATTGTTTCACGAAGAATATTATCTTCATGAATATTTTCTACGAGAGGAAAAGTTTTGATTGCTCCTTTTGTATTTCGTGCTGCAATTACAGATACTTCCATTTTAAATCCTATAAATTTTTCAAGCATTAAATTTTTTTTGTTGAAAAAATTATATGCTTTTTGAATTTGTTCTAATGAATCAATTTTAAAATTACCTCTTCCATCATATGCATCACGTCTAGATTTAAGTAATGCAGGAAATCCAAATTTTTTCAAGCCTTCTTCTAAATCAAAGATTGTATCTACTTTAATGAATTCTGCAACAGGGAGATTATTTTGTAATAAAAATGATTTTTGTAAAAATTTATCCTGAATTGTTTTTAGCGTTTCTGGAGATGGGTTAATTTCTGCATATCCCTCAACTGATTTTAACACTTCACTGTCTCCTGACTCAATTTCATATGTTATGATGTCTGATTTTTTGGCTAGTTCAATTATGGCATTTCTGTCTTTATAATCTGCGATAATCTGTTCAGCACCAACTTGTGATGCAGGGCAATTTTCAGCAGGATCCAATACGATTACTTTGGAGATATGCTCAGGTATTTTCTGCGCAGCTTCAGTTATCATCATTCCAAGCTGTCCGCCTCCAATTATACCTAATATCTTCCCCATTGTGATTTTTCGGATTTACTATTAAAAATATCTAATGCCAATTCACGCAAATCAATTATTCTAAAATAGGCTCAAATTGTTTGTGTGTAATTCAAAATTACACACACAACATAAACTACAAAAATTGAGGGATAGATGTATTGGCACATTGTATATCAGATGAACCAGATATGGAAAATCTATTAAAAATGACAGATAGAATAATGAATAGGTTAAAAAACCAATTGACACATGCGAATCAAAAACGCCGATTAATAAAATCGCAAACATAATAAATTATCAATGCATGTCACATGAAACCTGATTTCAGCCATATAGATAATAACTCGATTTAATTTTCTAGTAATGTTGAGAGATACAAAGAGACCGGTGGTAGGAATCATAATGGGATCAAGTTCGGATTCGAGAATAATGAAAGACGCTGCTGAGATTCTAGATGGATTTAAAATAAAACATGAAGATCAAATCATTTCTGCCCATAGAACGCCAACTAGATTAGACGAATATGCCAAACATGCAGAAAAAATGAATTTTAAGGTAATAATTGCAGGTGCAGGTGGAGCTGCTCATCTTCCAGGGATGATTGCATCTCATACAATAATTCCCGTGATAGGAGTACCAATAATGGTCTATAATGATAAACAATCTGAAAAAACAGTCAATGTAAAATTTTCATCTTTTGGGGGGTTGGATTCATTGCTTTCAATTTCAGAAATGCCATCAGGTTCGTCTGTTGTTGCAGTCGGTGTAAATAAAGCAGGAAATGCTGGAATCTATGCAGTCAAAATTTTAGCAAATGAGTTTCCAGAGTTAAAAAAGCAATTAAAAGAACACAAAACAAAAAACCATGATTCAGTATTAAAAGAGTCAGAACAGATGAAAAAACAGGGTCTTAGAAAATTTGTTCAGAAAAAATTTAAATAAATTTTAAGTCAACAATCTAAATTGAATATTTTTCTTTTGTAATGTTTCGATTAATTTATTTGATTGTTCTTTGCCTTGTGTTTCTAAACTTAATGTAACTCCTGCAGAGCCCGCACTAATGTTTGAACTTAACCTATCATGCACTACCTCCACAATATTTGCATTAGCTGCGCTAATTTCATCTACAATTTCTTTAAATGCACCAGGTCTATCAGGTAACAAAATAGATAATTTCAGTAAACGTCCCATTGTAGCCAAACCTTTGTCTACTATTTGTCCTAAAAGATACATGTCCACATTACCTCCTGTCAATATTGCAACAACTTTCTTTCCAGGCGAGGGTTTTGCTGAAATCAAATAAGCCAAACCTACAACACCTGCAGGCTCTACTACAAATTTCATTCTCTCCATTAGCAAAAACATTGCTGTGATAATCTCTGAATCATCTACTAGTACTATCTCATCAATTAATTCTTTGATTATTGAAAATGTCATCTGTCCAGGTATTTTCACAGATATGCCATCTGCGATAGTTCTTGCGCCACCACTTGATGTTAAAGAACCACTCTTAAGAGATTCATACATCGATGGGAATGATCTTGATTGAACACCGATTACTTTGATGTTTGGGTGTTTTTCCTTTATTGCAATTAAAACTCCTGCAGCTAATCCCCCACCTCCAATTGGAACATAAACCTCATCAACATCAGGCAGATCTTCTAAAATCTCCAATCCTATTACACCCTGCGCTGCTATTATTTGTGAATCATCAAATGCATGTATCATTGTTGCACCAGTTTTTTGTGCAATCTCTTTTGCTTTAGCGGATGATTCATCATAGTTTATTCCATCTAAAATCACATTTGCACCATAACCTTTAGTGGCAGATACCTTTGAAGGCGACGCGTTTTTTGGCATGACGATTGTACATGGTATCTTTTCTAGTGATGAGGCAAATGCAACTCCTTGTGCATGATTGCCTGCAGATGCTGCAACTACGCCGTGTTTTTTTTCAGCAGTACTCAGTAATCTAATTTTATAATATGCCCCCCGAATTTTAAATGAACCCGTTTTTTGTTGAAATTCTGCCTTTAGGTAAATTTGCGAACCAGTAAGATTACTGAAAGTTGGTGAGTAAACCAGAGGAGTTTTTCTTACTTCGTTTCCTCGTAAAGAATTTGCACTCTGTATTTCTTCATATGTTGGATTCATCAGAAATTTTGCTAGTTTGTAGATATATTTGACTTCTTCCATTACAAGATTAGAGCGCTAATCAATTTTTATGCTCAAAAATAGAAAAAGACAAATAATTCCAGACATTAGTTTTCCACTTCAAGAGATCTGGGCCTCCAAATGTAGACCGTTAGATTAATCTCAGATGTGAAGTTTTTGCTGAAATAATTTATGACACACACAGCATATCACAACTATAATAAATCAGAAAATTCATCTAATCGGTTTACGATGTTTTTTCTAACGGAGTCAGGTATCTTCCGAGGATCAAACAAACCTTCTTTTGTTTTATTTCTAATAAATTCAATATCAAAAGTACAGAGGCACCCCTCTTCTCCTGTAATCAATCGCGTATCATCAATTAATACAGCACTAGTTTGATATGTTTCAATTAACAAATTATCTAATTCGTTAAATAATTTTATTTTTTTATTTGACAAATCTTTGAAATCTACCTCAGTATCATTTTCAATTTCATTATAAATTTTTTCTCTTAATTCATCATTTTCATAAAATATTTCAAATAATTTTTGATAGTCAAAGTCCTTGTATCCCTTTTCTTTTAATTTGCTTAAGATGTATCCATCACCATTGTCAGACAATTGTTGTTCTTTACTTTTTGTTAAATCTACTATTTCAGATAATTCTTTTTGAGATTGTATAACACGTTGATCTGGTTTGTAATATAACAGCACGTGATATTGTAAGGACACATGTCCTGAAATGAGATAGTTTCCTTCTCTAATTTCAAATTTTGTAAAAATTCTTCTGAGATCATCATTATTTGAAATAGACACTTCTTGGACGGACCAGGCTTTTAGATTTTTTATTATGTCTTGGTAAAAACTACTCACTTGTAAAGGATCAAAAGTTTTTTGTTCCGTAATTGTTGCATCCCCCATCATTACTTTGACATCCACCATTTTGGTAAGATCTGTTAACTTTGTAAGAAATGAATGCTGAATTTCATCATTTTTTTTATTAAGAAATTGCATGAATTCATTTGACGATCTCGTGCCCAATCTCATAAAATCTAGGAGGTTCTACTGCCCTTAAACCTTACAACTAGTATCTCTTAAATAGAAATTTATGCCAAATTCAAATATATGTCTGCTGGAATTGTTAACAATGATCCTTGTAACATGATAATTGTACTGAGTCATCATCAAACAACTAATAAAATAAAAAAAGCATTGTCAGTAATTGCTATTTTCTCCTAAAATGATGTGATAAAATTGTCTAAAAATAACGAATTCAATAAATTTCAAATTGAAAAAAAAGACGATGCCCAACATAAACAATCAACCCCAGATTTGGTAGATATGCTACTTAGCAAAAAAGATGAAAAGGTAATAGATTCTGAAACAATAATTCTAGAAACACAAAAACGAGTTTGGGCCGCATTAAAGACAGGATATGAATATTCAGGCATTACCAATGAGGCGGAAAATTTTCTAAGAAAAAATGTTTTTTCCAAAATGGATATGATAGTACTTTATGTTGATTTAGTTGGTTCAACCACAATGGCGTTAGAATTACCTGAAGACAAATTAGCAATTATCATCAGTTCATTTTCTCAAGAGATGGCATCCGTAATTAGTCTTTATGGTGGTTACGTTTTAAAATTTGTAGGTGATGCAGTTATTGGATTTTTTCTTGTCTCTGAAAATCCACTCACAGCAGCAGATAAAGCAGTTAGTTGCGCAAAATCAATGATAGCAACAATACAAAAAGGAATCAATCCTATTTTGAATCAATATGATTATCCAGATTTAATGGTCAAAATTGGAGTTGACTTTGGACAGAGCATAGTTGTAAGATATGGTTCAAATCCAGAACAGTCACATGTGGATTTAATGGGACCTGCGATGAACATAGCTGCTAAAATTCAATCTTTGGCAAGACCAAATCAAATTTTAGTTGGGGATGATGTTTATCGTAAATTACATCCTGTTTCTCAAAGTTCCTTTAAAGAAATTGTTTGGAAAAACAGTGAATGGAAATATCGCTCCAGAGTAACTGGTGAAATTTACAAAGTTTATGAACATGTTATTTAAACAGTAAATCGTCCAGGACATTCAACATGTTCATAATGATGTTCTGTGAACTTTTCTCCTATAACATAAATTACAATTTTATGTAGATCCTTTTCCAGGATATCTTTTTTACATCGAATGCATGTTTTTGTTGATTCCTCCATGCGTATTTGCGATCTAAAATAGGAATCTATAAGGATCTGCGATCAGCTCAATTTGAGCTAAAATGACTACAAATTCACTATACAGTATATCAAACGCCTAAAGACAAGGCAAAAATATGGCAACAACAGAGGCAATTTAATGGAAGATTTATCGATTAATCAATTAAAAAATATCTACGGGCTAAATCCAAACATACCTCAGCTCGCTTTACAATTTCCGAGATTGCCTCCAGGATTATTCAATCCAATGTTTAAAATTTTTGAAAATCCTATGAAGGAAAAAATTGCTAAAGAAAATGCTTCAATTAATAAAAAATTACAGGGGTTTCAAGAGTCATACCAAAAACATGCGTCTGGATTGATGACCATGAATTCATATGGAATTATTCCTCCCAGTCATCCACTATTTAGCCTTCAAAATTCAGTCAGTGCACTAAAGATGGAAAATGATAAATTATTTAGAGAGAATTTAGAATTAAAGAAAAAACTAGATAAAAAAGAAACAAATCATCAAAACAGATAGATAAACGGTGATATGATGTTATATGTTTATTATCAAATAACTTTTTTGAGTCATTTTTTGATCTATGAAAATACCGATTAAATTCAAGTCTAGATTTTCAACATTATACACTGTATAATTATCATTCTAGTCACAGAATAAGGTCATAATATTATTTTTTATTAAGCAACAAAACAAAGAAGTTATTAATCAAATTCTTATTTTCCCCAAATTAAGCTATCTACAACTCATTTACTTTTGTATGTAAAAAATGATGAACGTATAATCTTCTATCAACATCAGTATCAATCAGAAATAAAAAAAGAAGTATTTAGAGAAAACAAGGTTAAGATCAGTATCTAGAGATATTCAGTATCTAGAGATTGAGTATCACCTATTTCTGAAGATAGTACATTTAGATGATAATATAGAATAGTGATGTTTGCTTTGAGTTACATTTTTCTTTGAAAATTTTGAATTTAACCCCGATGAACGATTTATCAGGAAATTAACTATATTACTATTGCAAAAATCTTGGAATCTTCTTTAAGATATGAGATATTGAAATCCTCCCAGGTCCTAAAACAATAATTGAAAGGCATCCTGCCAAAATTAGAGTTTCAAACTCTACTCCCCCTCGCCCTGAAAAACTTGCTGCCCCCTTTGCCACAAATATTGCACCCAAAATGACTACTGATAACAGAGAAGATGAAATTCTTGTCAATCCACCAATAATCAACAATACACCGGGAATCAATTCTGCCAATGCTATTGGAATTTGCATCTCTAGTGGCAGTCCCATTTGTCCTAAAAATCCTGCAAAATCAGGTTGAAATTTTCCTAGTGAATGTGAAATGAAGATAGCACCGATGACAATTCGTATTCCAAATTGAGTAATGTCCTGGAAAATAGAATTACGAATTATAGTATCAGCCATCTTGTAGTCAATCTGTCCAATTATTATATAAAATATGAGTAATGATTGTGAATAAAGATTAAATATAAAAACTCACCATTCATTTCATGGATTCTAAAATAGTCTTGTTTGTCCTATTTTCCTTGGCTACAATATTTACAATTTTTACTCCAATTGATACTGCCGTTGCACAAGATACAGAGACAACACCAGATGTTAAAGAACATAAGGGTGAATCACATGAAGGTAAATCCTGTCCATCTAAAGAAAATATACCTACCAATATCGCTGGGAATCTCTGATCCTCATCTAGTTCAATCGTTATTTGCTGTCTGTCATTTATGATTTAAGAGAACAAAAAGAAAGCATTCTCACAATAATCTGAAAAAAGATATTGTGATCTTTGTGTGTTCAAAAATCACATACACGAAAATATATCTTGAATTGTAAAAGATGTAATGACTATCGCTTATTCTCCGGAATTGGGTAGTTGAAAAATGGGAGGGTCATCGGAATTTCTTAAAGACGCCGGTCTTACGTCTCATTTTTCATAAGAATATTCTAGAAAAACAAAAATCAGTCAGAGTTGTGATTTGTGGATTGAATTAAGATGTCATCTAGTGGTAATTGATCTTCAATCTGTTTTGTGTTTATATAATTAAAACAACTAAATCAATTATGAGTTTCAGGGAATGTGTTCATTGTGGTAGGGAATATGAAGATGTATTTAATAGACGAATTTGTTCTAATAAGTGTTCATTAGAAATTTCATCTTAATATTATACAAACATACCTGTTTAGAAAACAAAAGGCTAGTTTACATCATTACCAAAAAATTAATAATCAAAATTTTCTTTAATAGTTCTCTGAATCTTTTTTTAATCGACGGATTATGAAAGGTTAGAACTATCTTCTGTTGTATTGTCTTTTGCTTTATCTCTAACACTTTTCATTATACAGTATTTGCGTAGAGTATTCATTATTCCCATGGCTTTCTATGTTATGTATCATCATATGATTGTTGATATTGACATCATGTCTAATTTCATATCCTAAAGAAGTGAGTATTTTTCTACCACATTTGATCCGAACCACACTATCTGAGAGTATAGTCAGATCATAGTTAATAAAATTAATATCAAGTAATTCCCAGTCGAAAGTGTTTATTAGTGGCTACTCGATTTTCCATGTATGGTATCTGTAGCAAAAATAATAGAGTTGATTGGAACATCAGATAAAAGTTGGGAAGACGCAGCACAAGTTGCAATCAAAGAAGCAAAAAAAACCTTGCACGGCATTCACGGAATTGAAGTTAGAGATATGACTGCAAAGATAGACTCGGAGAGTGGAAAGATCACCAGTTATAGAACATGTGTGAAAATTTCATTTGGAGTAGATTAAAGTCAAAATTCCAATAAATGTTTATTCTAGTGTTTTTTCGCTACATATCATGATGAATGAAATTACAAACATGGTGGCCCAAAAGACTGGAATTAGTCCTACAATAGTTAATACCATTCTTCCAATTGTAACAAAGATATTATTGTAAAAATCTAGTCCAAATCAAGCATCCGGATATTGTCAATGCTACCCGCAGATATAACAAGTATCTTTTCTGATAAAGAAAAACACGAGTTTACCACTACACAACAAAATTACAGTACGGATGAGATAGTTGGTAAGGTAGACAAAGAATCTGGAATAAATGACAGGACAAAATTCCAGAATGTAGTTCAAGAAATAATGAATATGTTCCAAAATACTACTGGCCAAAAAGATCTGCTAGGCGATTTCTTGGGACAAGCAACAAAGAAAATGGATCTAAATCCATTTGATTAAACAAAAAACAGTTCAACATACAATCTTAGAGTTTTTTAAACCTTTAATTTTAGCAAGTTCTCATATTCACCAAAAAAGTATTACAAGTCGAATCAGCGTTGTATCTCAAAACAGTGAATATACAATGTTCCACGATCAATATAGTCAATGAAAATTCAAAAAAGATCAAGAACTATCTTAGTGATTTTGAATTTTTTTTACAAGATGGGCAAATCAATGAATTCGTTTTACATCCACATGCTATACACTGGTTTGTCTTTCCTAATTGTTTTGTTTTATCTGAACTTTGAATTAGCCTTATTATGATCAAGATAATAATTGCGGCGATCCCAACGGCAATAATGATTCCAAGTACCAATACTCTTTGTTTGGTTTAGTACTATTCAAACCTAATCTAATTCTTCAACAAGAAATCAAAAAAGGCACATGTGTCATTCCTAATTTTTTCAGACTGGACATATTCTTCAAAGATTTGGGCACATCCAGATCATCCTATTGATAATTACTTGTGCTATTTAACATCGGAATAGATTTATTATATTCAAATTTAATTTTCATCATGGTAAAGACTCCTGCTGAAATTTGGAAGGATGCAATAGTTCAATATAGAAAAAAATGTCAAAGTATTCTTGAATTATCCAGCAGTATTAGATATGTAGGTGTAGTGAACGCTTACGGCAGAACTCTAACAGGGATTGTCAGACCAGACGTAAAACCATTACTTAAAGCGGAGCAAGTAAAAAATGAATTTTTCATCATATCCACTCTGATGACATTAAGAAAAGATACTGAAATTGCAGTTGGTAAATTAGAATATGTATTATTACAACATCAAAAAGTATCAATTGTAATTTTCCAAAAAAATGATATTACATACTATATTTCAATAGACAGAAAAACAAAAGAAATAGAAAATATAATAATGTTAATTAAAAACGTGATTTAAGCTGGAGTAAATCCGTGATATCCACTTGTCTGTTCTGCCTTATCTTCAAAGATTGGCTCAAATAATGAAATCAAATAATCATCAGGATCCAAAATAACAGCATTTTTTCCTGCATCCCTATCTACAATATCACGGTGAATTCTTACCCCTTTTGATTTTAATTCCTCAACTGCTGATTTAACATCCCCTACCAAAAATCCTATTGTGATTCCGTTTTCGATAGAACTCCCTATATGTTGAGCAGTTAATGATGCAGGATGTAAACTCAGTAAAGCTCCAGAAGTTCCCAAGTCCACCCAAGATCGTCTTTGCCTTTTTATTGGAAGCCCGATAATTTCATGATAAAATTTCAAGGATTTATCTATATCTTTAACTGCTAAGATTACATTTCCTACTTTTTTGATATTCATATTACACCTATTCCCAAGTATGTTAAATTCTTTGTCATTGTACTTCCACCATGGTTTCGGTTCTTTCGACACCACTGATTTTTTGAATTTGATTTGTAACATCCTTGATTTTACCCAAGTCCACAACTTCAATAATTGCTACAGCGTCAAACTGCCCACTAGTTGGAAACGAATCATATACAGAATTTACCTTTCGTAGCCTTGCAGCAATTAGTTTTTTTGGTGATTTTACTAATACTATTGCCCTTACCAACCCAGGTTTACCTCCACTTCAATCAATGTCTCAGTAGATACAATCTCTTTAATTTTTTTAAAATCTATAACCATGTTGTTTATCTCATCAATATTGCCATGCAATATTACACTGATGTCAGCACGGCCAGTCACGATCATTACATCTTTCACTATTTTTCGTTTTTTCTTTAGAATTTCAACTACGGTGTCTGCTTTTCCGGGTTTTATAGTGATAAGACACAAGGCTTTCATAGTTAGTATAAAATATCGGATCGAATAAAGATTGCCTTAGTCATAGGAGTCTTGAGATCGTGATTCTTCAAGATATGCTCTTCTCTCCTCATTTACTTTCTCCTGGTCGATAACAATATCATCATCCACTATTACAATACCCATATCATCACTTTCGGCTTCTTTTGCTTTTTTAATTTTTGATTTTGTGGCCTTTGCCTTAATTGGCGTGGCTTTTGCCTTAATTGGCGTGGCTTTTGCCTTAATTGGCGTGGCTTTTGCCTTAATTGGCGTGGCTTTTGCCTTAATTGGCGTGGCTTTTGCCTTAATTGGCGTGGCTTCTGTCATTTTTTTTTCAGTCATTAATGTCGAAAATCTAGAGGCTGACTTGTTTTTAAATATTATGCAGGATTGCTTTATCTGCTCATGATCACGATTTAGTTAAAAATCTACCAATCAATAATAGTGAAACCTACTATTTTCAAGTAATTTTAAAATCATGCTCCACAAAATGTAAGTGAATTTGTTAAAAAACCAGTAATTTCTGCAATGCATTAATCACCTTATCAAGAAATATGCTAGTTTTTTAATTGATTAGAATTCACGAACATTTACAAACTTTTTAGATATTGTCTGGAAGCGAAGATCGAAAAAACATTATTATTTTTACAAGTAAAATTTTTTATTACAAACATTGTGAAATAAACTAAACAGATTGATTAAGAGCATTTTTACCATCTTAGAACGATCTGTGAATACAATTTTCTTGATGATTTCTAATTAAAAAGTACAAATATTTGACACGTAGGCGAATTTTGACAACTCATACATAGTTACTAAAAATCAGAATTAAGCAAAATAATTGGATGATCAAGATCTTATTTCAGTACTTGAAAAATCGATAGATAACGATCATGGGGATTTGGGCCGAACGCAGTATCTAATTAAACGTATTAAAAAAAAGCAAATAATTTTCCAGTCAGATAAAATATATCTTGACAGATTATTGAAATTCGAACAAACAGAAATTCCAGACATAGGTGTGGAGTTTGAAGATACAATTCAAACAAAACTTCAAACTAGTTTTAATAACAATTTAATAAAATGCAATGACTGTGTCAAAGAAATTGAATTTAATGAAAAATCTATTAGAAAAAATAATTTGTGGTTTCATGAAAACTGCTTTAAATTAATAGATTATAAAAAAGATGCATCGTCAAGAAGAATTCAAGATACACAGGCAAGAAGAATTCAAGATACACAGGCAAGAAGAATTCAAG